>Ga0116227_10000325_pt1 | contig 89833 bp, 53 predicted proteins | sample S1TSphgellanicum_FD_89693 | JGI IMG/M metagenome (GOLD analysis project Ga0116227, IMG submission 89693) | Host-associated microbial communities from peat moss isolated from Minnesota, USA - S1T2_Fb - Sphagnum magellanicum MG | ecosystem: Host-associated > Plants > Peat moss > Unclassified... | reverse complement strand
TTTTTTTTTTTTTTTTTTTTTTTTTTTTTTTTTATTTTATTAAATAAATAATTTTTTACTTTTTTTTTTTTTTTTTTTTTTTTTTTTTTTTTTTTTTTTGGGTTCAATTTCAAGCTTTAGAAAGTTGGCAACATAGTACAAAAAAGGTCAAAGCATGGTTAACGCCTCCCACTTCCCAAGTATCAGAAAAATCTAGCATTCAAAATTAGGAAGGTTAATTTAAAAAAATTATTCAATATTTTTAAATGCATCCAATTGATATTATGATGTGTTGGTTCCTGTAATGGATAGATGTTACCATGTTTCACCATTCAAGTTAAAAACTAGTTTAAGAATTGTTGAGGGTTTCTTGTGGTATTCCATAACTCCCCAACACTCTTGTTGGCCAATTTAAGGTATTGGGTCTGTTGTTTGGTTGGTCCCCAAGTGGTTTCTCATTAAAGTTACATGCCAACATGGTGTTAAGGACTCTAGTGCCAAAATGCCTCTACACTAATAGAACCATTAAGAATAACCTAATGGTTAGGTCTATGCTAGCACAAACGATGATGCTACCTAACACCAAGGGTAGGTATTCGCACATATGATGGCACCTACAATGTTAAGATGAAAATTACCTAACATCACTAGGTTAGCATGATCATGTTCATACATGCCTATTCTTAAAATGCAAAGGGAATATACCTACCTTTTAAAACATGGTCCTTTCTCATCTTCTTCCCTTTACACTCTTCCTTTTTTTCTCTTTTCAACTTTGGAAGCTCCTCCTTCCTCTCACACCATTGCTTGCTCTCCTTTTCCTCTCACACCATCACTTGTTCTTTGCATCATTCTCTCACATTCAATACTCATGCTTGATATTTCTTTACTCTCTGAAGTCTTGTGCTTGTAATTCTTGCTTTCATTATTCTATTGATGTTGGCATGTTCAAACTCAGTACCATCACCACTTTCAAGCTCTAGGCATTTTTTGCATTTTTAACAAAATTGTTTTCTTTTTGTTGCTTCACTTCATGTTGTTTGCAAGTTGCATGAAAAATTGTACTAGATTTTTTTTTGAAATTTCAAGTTTTGGAGTTTTAAAATTATGTTTTTTTTTTTTTTGGTCGATTATCCTATTCGTTTCTCCAAGCTTCTTACTTTTGTCTCATATTTTGTTTTCAATGTTGTCACATTTGTGTTGGGTTTTGTGATTACTTTTTACAACTTTGGTGTTCTTTCTGGCTCAAATAAATTCATTCAACTTTCTTTTTCATTATTATTATTTTTGTTACAACCCATGGATGAGGAGCAAGTTAGAGTTTTGTTCATGATGGGTTGTTTGATGACATTTCACATTATGGATGAAAACTTCAAGAAAACATGTTTCTTCTTTCTATAAACAATATTCATTTCATGCATTTCAATTCAAATCATAGGATTTAGATGACTAGGTGAAGCCGAAAAGTACAACCTAGTTCTTTAGATTTTTATTAACTAGGTTTGAAGATGATTGTTGGATGGAGAATTTCAGAATGTCAAAGTGCACCCTTTTCAAGATCATCAAGAACTTGAGACCTATTCTTGACAAAAAAAACACAAGGTACCGGAATTCCATTCATGTTGAGATAAGAATTTGTTGTTCCATTTATAAGCTCGCACATGGAGTCAATTTCCTTGTCTATGTAGCGAGATGTTTTCAATGGGGAAGTCCATTGTTTGTTTGGTGTTGCATGAATTTGTTGTAGCAATAAACTATTCCTTTAAGAAATTGATAACCTAGCTAGTAGGAGTTGACATGCAAATTGTGATGGAAGAATTTAAGCAATGGTGTGGCTTACCTTCAATTCAAGGTGCAATTGATGAGACTCATATCTCTATCTCTAAACCTATTTATTTTCCAAAAGATTATTTTTGTCACAAAATAGGAGGGTATTCCATAGTTCTCATGTTGTTGTTGATTGTAAAAAAAGATTTACAATTTTTTTGTAGATCTTTCAAGGAATGTTAATGATTCAAGAATTTTACACAAATTTAAATTATATAGGCATGTTCAATATAAAGGTTTGTTTGATCTAAGTAAAGGTTGTGGAAACGGCACCCCACCTTACTTGATAGGAGATAAAAATTATCCTTTTATAAATACTTGGATCATGACACCATTTAAAGAAGAAGGAACGCATATAATATTGGAACTATTCTATAATAGAAAACATAAGCAAGGGCGGTCTATAGTGGAAAATGCATTTGGAATTCTTAAAAGGAAATTTAGGGCATTATTACAAAATTCAGATTTGCAAGTTTCTTCTATCCTTAATGTGTTTTCTTATTGTTGTATGTTTCATAATTTGTTAAAAGATGAAAGTGAGGCTAGCATTGAGTGATTAATGTGCATCATTGAATTATAAGAAGGAAGAAGTACTCATCAACCTCAAGACTTTCACACATTAGTCCTTGATCCCAAGCATGATGATCTAATTGGTAATCCCAAAGCCAAAATTTCTCTAGAAAGTTATTGAAGAGGGAACTCACTCTTTATCTTGGCATGCAATGAAATTTCACGTAGGAGTTCACATGTGTACCTTCAATTTGCAGCTTAATCAAAGTTTTAAATCTTTGCATTGTTTTTTCCTTTGTAGTCAAATCATTAATTAATGATTGTATTATTGTCTTTAAGATCTTTCGTCAGGTTACTATTGTTGTTGTTGTTGTTATGTGCAACTCTAGCAAAAGCCAAATTCATTGATTTAGCCAAAAAAGTAATAGCTCATACCATGTTCTCTTGGTTCTACAATTGTTTTTCAAACAAGCTTGTTCATTTCTCCTCCATTAACACACTACTATTGTGTATGCGATCAATTGAATTTGTAAACACTTTGATGCCCTTCTCTATTACTTTAACCATTGTTTTATGCGCTGATGAATAACTTCTCTTCACATTCATACTCCCTACTGAACAGTGTCTTGCAACCTTGTTACCACCTACTTTATTCACATAATTTGGAGTTGGAGGATTTGACCTTGTGTTATGTAATGGAATAATTGTTGCTTCTAAAAAATTCTTTGGCCTGATTAGGATTGTGTTCATTATTGGTACCTACACTAGGGCAATGGGATCTATGCAACTCCTAAATTGGGATGGAAGGGGTGTGACTAGAGGTTCCTCATATTGCATCCAAGCTTCATCTATGTTGGCAATTCCATTATCATAACACCCTCTATCCCATTGAAATTTTCATATTTTATTTGCAAATTTGGAGGCAATGAATCATCAATGATGTTGATCGGTCTTATAGGTTTCCAACTTGTTTGAAAAAGTTATTTCCACCGTCCATCAAATCAATCATGTGTGGCGGTTCAAAGATGGGTCAACCACCCAAAAACTCCATAACAATGTCATACAAGGTATAAGAAAAGTTCTAAAGAAGACTAAATCCAATTTTTTCTTGAACATTCATATTCCAATAGTCTTCATTGTGCCATGTGCTAGTCCATTGTAATCATAGATTTTTAAAAACTCTATAGATATGGAACGGGCCACTTATTTTTAAAAGCAAGGCCATTCCTCATGTGTGTGGAGTAACCTACTTCCAGGACATATGCTAAGATCCATCTCCATTTTGTCATCATTGTCCTGAACATGTCTCAACCATCTACCTTGTCCAAATTTGCAAGGTGCTCCTTTCACTTTAACTTTAATCTAATTTAAAACTTCAACAACCTCCCAATTGGGTTGTCATGGCTTTTTAGTTTGAATTTCCAAACTCTCAAAAGTTTGGTTGGTTGCCAATGTCTTTTTTTTGTTTAGCCCAACTACTTCATCACTTGGTGCTACATCATTTGATGGTTCTGCATTTGCAGTTTGATCAACTACAACAAACAACAACATAAAATACAAATGTTAAATTATCAACATTTGATTCTTTATGCTTATGTATATAGGTTTTCCAATAAGCTTATCATATCAACTAGACCATCCATGGCATCAAAAAGTGTAATAGAAATCATGTATGAATTTATGCCCTTTTGTTTCAATTTGTTTTATGTTTTTTAATTTCCTAATGCTTCTATTTTTATTTGCAAGGATTCCAAATCAAGAAGCATATTAGTGTTTGTTTCTATTGTAACAAAAAATACTACAAAAAAAGAAGTAATATTTTCATTTCACACATGTTCTTTCAATGATTTTTTAAAAAATTTCAAATTCAGCTTCTTTTGTTGAAATGTTTACAAGTTTTCAAATTTTTAAAAAAAATTACGTATCATGTGTTTGCAAAATCAAAAATTCAATTGCAAGGGTAGATTGCTTACATTCTATTTTTGGATTTGTCATAGCTTGATAAAATAGTGTTGAAAATGTCCTTGGATGTTCATTTATGTGTTTTATTGCAGTTAAAACCTTATTGCTAGAGAGGTGTGCAAGCATAAAAGGAACGTTTTTTGGGTTGGGGTGATTATGTTAAACAACAAGGATGTGCTTTTAAAGAACATTTAAAAGGAACAAACTTTGGGAACATGGGAACCTGTTAGAGATCAGAGAACATGTGTTCCCAATGCAAAAACTAAGTTATGTCACCTTTTTGTGTTGCAACCTAAAATCATTTTCCCCCCCTAAAATTTAGGTTTTTTTGAAGATTTGGTTTAAAGTTAAATCATTCATTTAACATTGAGTTAACATTGAATTAAGGCCACTTGCCATGCAAGTAGCCACATCAGCTTTTGTGTTAATTAAATTTTTAAAATCTAAATCCAACATTTTTTTCAAAATCCTTAACATTGAATTATGGATGACTTACCACCAAATGTGAATGTAGTTGTTAATGGGTTTTTGGGTGAATGCATGGTATGGTGGCTCATGTTAGGTAGATGTTCCATTCCATAGGAGTCCATAAAAAGTTTGTTAAGGAACATGGTTACTTATTTATCATAACTTATGATTATAATCATTTATAAGTTGATGTTCATCCATTTGTGAACATTCATATTCCATTTTAAAACTTAAATAAAATGATGATGACACTAGTTTTTCTAATAAATACAAGTTTTTTAAAATCATAATAATTGGAAAAATGTTTTATAAAGTCCATATGAATAATGGCCTTTTTAGATATTTCATAATCAAACACTTTTAGAACAAAAAAATTGAAAGAAAAAATAATTTGTAACTCATAAGGACTTTAAAAAATAAAATAAAATTTTAACCATTTAAAATTCCATAAAAAAATATTTGCTAAGGTTTTCAAGAAAATAGTCCCATATATATGTTATTATTCCATTCTTCAACCTATACTTAGTCACTAAAAATCAATTAAATTGAAATTTACTATGAATACATTGATGTTATACCATTGCAATCAAGAAAGCAGTCCATACATTATCCCGTCAAAAGTCCATAATTAACAATAGGGGTAACATTTTCAAAAACAATTATATTTTTAGTTTCATAATCAAGTTATAAATTTTAAATCATTTATCAATTAATAAATTGAAACATACATTTCACCACATCCATTTTAAACAAAATTTACCCTTCAAAAATATGAATATGATTCCAAAAGTGAGCCACCTTATCATGCCATCACCTTTTTTCCATATTCCCATCAAGGTTTTTGACTTCTAATTTTCTCATCAACAAGTTTTGAAAATACTTCATTTTAAGTACATTCAAACTAAAAATCTAAATCTTGTGTACAACTCCTAAAGCTACATGTACTCAGATTGCCAAAAATTTCAAGAAAAACACTACTAATGAAAAATAAAATGTTTCATTCTTCAAAGTGAGCAAACATAGAAATCAAAAGTTCGTCACAAATCAAATCTTTCTTCCTAGTTATATACAAGTTAATTCAAAACTTAAACAACTTGAATAGACCATTTAAATAGTAACTAACCAATATAAACACTAATAGTTCCAAAAAAAAATTTAAATATGCATGTTTAACCACCTATCCAACAAACTATTTGTTCTACCGACCACTTGTTCTTCAACTATTGATTGACTAACTACCTATCAACCCATCTACTAACATGGTATAATGCTACCTGTCAAGTTCTGTAATCGGTTAGATTTTATCACCTATTAGGTCCAATAACTTGTTAGGATACCTATTACAAAATTTTGGGTAACAATAACATAAGTGGACTATATGTACAACTTGTGCTCAAACTGGAATTGAAATGAAACCTTCCAACTACCTTCCTATGCAAGACACTAAATACCCCCTAATCATTCTTTTTTTACTTGTCATTTTGTGCCTTTTTTGGGCCTTGTCATGATGGGTTTTGCGCCTTGCATGTTCTATATACCATGTAGAACAAAAGAGATTTTTTTCCTTTTTTTGGTACATTGTGTTGTACCACACCACTTTTGATCCCAACACCTCTTAGTAGAAGGCAAAGGTACATGTGAACAACATTTTTTTTTGCGCTAATTTTTTTTTGAAATTTAAACATTTAAACCAATCAAACCAATAGAATGGAGTAAAACTCCATGCAACGTGCTACATTGACACCCAAACAAAGCTCATTAAAGGGTATTAATGTCTTTCCCTTCCAAACCATATCTAAAATGTGTACATTGTATATGTGAAATGGTTTATGTCACATACAATTTGAAGTCATTTTGTGATGCAAAAGCATTCATATTTTTGATTCCATGCCACGTTCATTAAAAAAATAATTGGAAAAAAAAAACCATACTGCCCTATTCACATACGTGATTTCTTTTCATTTCAAAGTGATTTTTTAGAAGTAGATAAATATTATGCTAAAACATGGTTCTCATGACTAAACAACTTGTGATTACTATCCAATTGTAATTATGTAATCATATTTGAATATGATTCACTACCCTTTTTTTACCATAGCCATTTAATTAGGATCACATGACTATAATTATACTACACAACTAATAATCATGTTGAAATAATTGACCTTGTTTGACCAACTATACAAATTTAAATAGATATGAAATAATGTTGGGTAGTTTTTAGGTTTTTTTAAGACCCATTGGGTCTAAATTTTAGAAGAATTTACAAGATTTGGCCTGGTTTTTTAATTTTTAAAAATATTTTTCAAGAGACTTGGTGGGTGCTATATACACTGAATTTTTTCTAGTCCAATTCCTTTAATTTTGCATTGTAGCTAATGCTCATTTTTTGTTTGGACATTCATTGGTAATCTAGATTTTTGTGAATGTTGTGCTTTTACACCTAGATTGAACCAACACACATGTCCATACTAATGCATGCATTGGATGCCCATTAAGATTCAAGTGTGGACGAACATTAATGGAACTATTATTTGGTTTCACCTTGGTAATCCACCTCCAAAAAGTAAGTTCTACTAAGAAAATAAGGTATTATTAGGTAGTATATGGTTTATACTTTATACATGGGTAATGGCTATAGTATATTATCAACTAAGCTAACCATCATCATTAGCTAAGGAATTGGAACCTAGCTTGAAAAACTATTTACAAACTATTTAACATCCATCCTTCATGGTGCACTAGTTTATTTTAGTTGTGTTTTCAACTTATGTTGAATACATATGTTTGTTTTTTATGCTTAAAGTCGAATAGGCTTCCCTACATAGTTACATACATGAGTTTGGTGCACCAATATTATATACATATAAGGATGATAAGGTGCAAATTGAAGATGAAAAAGCTTATTTAATTTGAACACACATGGGTATCAAATTATGTTACATGTGATACACTAGTGGCATTTCCAACCCACCTTGGAGAGGTTGTTGAAATGGCAAAGTATGTGAGGAATGCAATCTTTGGCCATCAATTACAAGTTGGAGGATTTTATATGACTATTGACCTAGATCTTGTCTACCTCTCAAATCCCCCAAGTTTTGTGCAACATTGAGGTATACCAAGTTGAAGGCGTATGGAAACCATTTTTAAGTTAACAATGACCAAAATAGCTTGATGGTAACATTTGATTGTGATGTTGCATTTGTTTTCCAACAATCCTAGAAGGGTGAGGATGATGTGCTCAAAGTGATCTAGTATGTTGGGACCTCAAAGGAGACATTGCAATTAGATTATGGTTCAATTTTTTCACCCATTACTTTATTTTGATGTAATTGATGAAGAATGGGATTGATAATAGAATGAACCCAACTTATAAACAAGATGATGTAAAATCTTTTCTTGCCAATTTTTGGTACCCGTTACATGAGTTTGATGAATCTTTGTTTTTCTTGTCACAAGTGAAACAAATCTTTTTTTGGAATGACTCCAAAACATTGTGGTGGAAGGTTGTTGAACTTCACAAAAGGGCCTAGAAGTCAACAAGTCATGGCAAAACATGTATGATGAATGCATTGAAACACATGAAAGGGCATTCGATTTTGAAGCCCCATTAGAATTTGCAAATTCAAATAGTAGGACACTGGTAGGGGTAGGTGCACAAATGGGTGGACCAATTTGCCACAGATCCAAAGACCCTATGTATTCAAAATCCTGACCAGATTTTGGAAATTACAATTAGTTTACATTGATTTCCTCTATATTCTTCCATATCGTTAATGTTTGATTTAAAGTTTTTCTTTCTTTAAGCATGTAAGGCTTAAACAAATATACCATAAAACAAATCTTCCTCCAATATGTTATGGACTTATATTTTAAAAATGTTCCTTATTAGCCCATTCAAAAGTCCATAAGTATAATCCTAGAATTCAATTTTATTTTTTTTACCCTTAGCCTCTTTATTATGATATTTTATTAATTTCAAGTCCTTAACACAACCCCATCAATCGATTGACCGTATCATATTCCACAAAGAAATGGTAATTAGAAGTATAATCCATGAATTTTGAGTTTAAAAGTCCATGACTTTTACGATTTTTCTAAAATTTGCAAAATGATTTTGTGCATCATGTTAATATTCAAATTAATATCTTTAAACCAAGTTCATTTTAATAAATTTCAAGATCTATAAAACAACATGGGCATACAATGCAACCACAAGGCATAATTGGCTTACATGACACGCAAATTGGTCCACCCATTTGTGCATGCCGTAGGTGTAATTAAATTCTCAAAGAAATTTTTTTTTCAGTTTGTCAATTAGCTTTATTGCTATTTTAATGATGTCAAGGTGGAATTTTTTCATTTTTGTGTAACCTTAATTTGAGTACTACAATTAAACATTAATTAGTATTTGAATTTTTTAATTTGTTATTGAAACTTATATAATGTGTTGTTCATGATGGTCATGTTCCTTGACTTTATGTTTTCAACCATATATGTATTGAGACATTGTTATAATGTTAAGACATTCATATACAGAATGTTGAATAGGCTTGTATGTAAATCTGACAAAAAACTATTATGGCCTTGATGGAAATTGTTAGAATTAGTGAGCAATTTTTTTTTCTACATATCTTGAACTATTTACAAAAAGGGCTAAATGCACATTTTTGTGTGTATTTGTAGCAATTTTAAATCCTTAACCATCATCATTTGAACCAACTTTTTTTTTGTTAGCTATATATAGCCCTTATTATATTACAAATTAAAATCACTTTTAATTTTAAATATATATTTTTGAAATTTTCAATAGCCACACTTTGAATAATTTTTTTAAAAAATCATTAAATTTGTATACATGGTTCAAGTAGGTAGCCAAAAATATATTTTAAAAATTAAGAATTTTTATTTTCATATTAATCTTGTAGCCTTTATGTCGATCCACGTGAAAAAATGTGTCCTTGTTCATTATGTGATTTCATTCGATCTTGAGTGAATCCACTTGATTTTGATTGAGCATGGACAATGGATCCACTGGTCACTAAACAAGGATTAATGAATTACACCCACATTTTGTAGTAATGATCGTTGTAACATTGGCTACAACACAAAATGTAAAATAAAACAAAATGTACAAGTGATGTATAAGAACATGTACATTTGCAACTATCATTCGTAATCACAATTCAAGTTTAATAAAACACCATGTGACATTAGTACAAAAGTGGGGTGTAATTCATTAACCTAAATCAATATGGGAACTTTAAAATGGAATAGGTTCATCCCACCTTAATCATTTCACTTGGTTAAAGTTATGTCACTATAAAGTTATTATGTAATCATCATTTTCCATTACTAGTTAACATGATTCACTATTAATTAAAATAATTCACTATAATATATATATATATATATATATATATATATATATATAATGTTCCTTTAAATACCTTAAGCTATTTTACGTTATTTGAAATTATTCCAACCTAGGTTATTCAAGGCTATTCACAGTCATTTTGTTTTATCATATTTTAAGAAATTATACCCTAGACTATTGTAGTTTATTTTAAAATTATTACACCATAGGCTAAAAGTTGGTCAAAATAACTTAAAATAATTTAAGGTGGAATAATATATAACAACTTAAAGTGGAATAACCCAAAATACTAATAAAAGAACCTTAGATATAATAACTTAAAATAAACTAGTTAAAATAGTTTAGGTTGAAGTAACGTAAATTCATTGATAATAGTATAATAGCCCAAAGCAGAAAAACTTAAAATTACATAGTGTGGAATTTTTTAAATAAAAAATAATAATGTAGGGTGGATTAACATAAAATATTCAAAAATAACCTTGAATAATCATGGGGGCCTATTCAAGGTTGGGGTTCCAAAAAATGAAAAAAAACTCCATGGCTTTTCTAAAAAAACTTTTTGTAAATAACATTTACATGAAAAAAATTGAATAGTCCAATTTAAGATAAGTTGTGCAAAAATGGTGATTTTTCACATGCATACATAATTATGTATCAATATTTTGGTTTATAATTAGAATTGCATAAAATCCCAAAAAATCACAAAACGAATTTCAATGGACAACCAAACATGTTTTTTGGCAGGATTATTTCTTACACATGTGACCTACACTTAAAGTTAGACATTCTGAACCCATTGAACTTTTTTTTTTCCCCCAAATGGTTAAATGAATCTTTTTTTTGGTAACCCTTTCTTTCAAAATTCAAGACTTTGAAATTTTTGTATGATTTATGTTTTCATCAAGTTCACCCAATGAACATGTATTTTAGACATAAATCAAATTTTTTTGGTACACCAATCATGAATGGACCCAAGAGTGGAATACTTTAGAATAACCAAAAATAGTTTAAAATAAAATGGCCCAAAATAACATATGGAAGAATAGTTAAAACTACCTTAAGGTGGAATAGCTTAGAATAGTCTAAAATAAACTAAAATAAAATAGCCTTGAATACCTTAGGGTGGAATATACTATAATAGTAAAAAATAACCATTGGTCCATTTGAGAGTAGCCTACAAACCTAGCCTATGGTAACTTATATTAACTTAAAAATAACCTAGGGTAACTTATTAATACCTTAGGCTACATAGATATTAACATAGGATAACAATAAATAGGAAAGACACCAAGGGTAAATACCTAGTTGGTTAGGAAATTTTTTAAATTTCATATGTCAAAATATTAAAAATATTTTGAAATTTGCTAGAAATTCAAATATAATATTTTTATTTTTTCAATATTTAATTTCATAATTACACATAACTACCTCAATTGTTTTTTTAGTCATGGATGTTAGTCTAGTCCAAAAGACCATGTCATGTTATCACATTTTGGTGTTGGGTTTCTTAACAATAAGCGTAGATGCAAAGGGGGAATGTATTACAATGTGTCATTTGTCATTTGAAATTTTCATATTTTCAAATTTCAAATTCCAAGTTGAAATCTAATTGTATACTAGTTGTCCACATGTTGGCTTGGTTGATTTAGTTATTTTGGTTTACATGTTTAATAAATATTAGTTGTTAGAAGGGGGAAAAAAATCATTTTGATTGATTTTGAATTTCTTTATAATAGGCATAGGTCGCCCATGATCAGCTTGAAGGATTAGCCTTTGTTAATGAAACAATACACATTTAAGGTATAAAACATCAAAGTATATGAAAGCAAATTCATTTGTACACTTCAATTGAATTTGTAATACAATATATACATTGCTTTTGATTTCATTTCAAAAACAAATTTTCACCTTTAATGAATTATATGATCTAATAGGTCTAGAGGGTGACATGATGTTGTGAATTGTAATGTAATGAAAATTAATAATAAAAAAATTGAACAATAATTACAAAATAACGAAAAAGTAATACTTATATAATGGCAACTTATGGCACAATTAGTTGTATCAATGAGAATCATAGTTGGCAACTAGTTATAAACAAGTTGAAAGTGTCATATTTAATGGGTGGTGAAAATGCATACACATGGCATGATCATATGTGTCAAGGTTGTACACTAATTGCAAAATAATTGTTGATTGTGTGTTACATTTACTTTAATTATAGTGCAGTTGTCAGATGTCACCAAAGTGCAACTTACCAACAAAATCAAACATTGTTGATTACAACTATATGTGCGGTGTTTACATTTTATTATATAGATGTCCATTTTGCAACTAACTTGTAGCTATAGTATAACTCCTTAATTTTTTGACGTGACATTGTATTTATTAATACCCCATATTTCCATAGGACAATTGTAACATAATTATATATTAATTTTTTTGCAACTTTAGTTATAGGGAAGTCTATTTGTTTTGGACATGATTTCTCATAGTGCCATTGCAAAAAATAAATTACAAAAACTACTAACATTTTTTAAAAACTATAAAAAACCTATTTTTACGATTTGAAATTTGAAAATTAATGCACAACAATGAAGAACCATTTTTAAAAAATTCAAAATATAATAATTTTATGGTGGGTTTGTTGATATTTTATATGTAATTTTCAAGTTTTAGAAAAGGTAATAAATTTGTTGATTTATTTCATTTATACCCTATTCCAAATCACAACAACGAAAAAGAAATTCAAGTTGCCAAAATATTTTCATGTTAACAATTGTAATTTACCTTGTTTTAATTGGTGCGTTGATTTTTTTAAACAAAGGCATTCATCAACATAGGTTTTATTCCGCTATTGTTTGTCATTTCTATTTTTTTTTACCAAGTTATGCATTTTTGTAAATATGATCATGCAAACTTAATATAAACATTCTAGTGATTTTTGAATTTTTTTTCATTTGTTGTAGCATATTGAAAGCATGGCCAAACAAGTGTTAATGAAGCTTTCTTCCAAACCCAAATTTTTACTAGCCATGAATTACTAATTGTTGTAAAATTGTATTCTACAAAGGATGGCAAGACATAATAATTTGCATTTCTCCACCAATTCAAATAAAATTATTTGTGAAAAATATCTTTCTAGAAAGGAACACCACTCAAAGACATAAATGTATGACAAGATGCTTCAACCATGGACTTTTCACAAATTGCATGAGTAAATGATTCTTCACAACCAATATGCCAATATTTTTAGAAATTCCTTTTGTTTGTTGTACATGGTTCTTAAAAAATAATCATTTTCATCCCCAAAATTTGAAATTGAAATTGAACTTCCAAAAATATTAGATGACCAAATTTATATAAAGGTCAAAAAAGAGAGTGAAACTTTTCTAGAATCTGGCCTAGTTTTGGCAACCCATAGGAACTCACTATCTAAAATGTGGCAACTTCTAACTTTATTTCCTCAAAATATGGCACTTTTGTGTATTCTTTTTTTAAAAACCATATGTTCAATATGCACTAGAGTATTATTTTTTGTTGCCACAATGCAAACATTCACCACCAAAAAACTCTGGTTGGAATCAGCCCCTTTTTTTTGGCTGGCTATATATAGCAAAAAAGATGGAAGGATGTTCTAAAAAAATTACTTTCATATTTAGCTAGTAGCCAAATGTGTGTATATCTCCTCATGGATCATTTGTCGCGTTGGCTACATCCCAAAAATCGACAAAAGAAACACTGGGTTGGAATGAATGATTTGTTTTTCAATAAACTTTGTCATTTTTGTGAAGAAAAATTTGGAATTCTTTAATAAGTATAAATTCAACCTTTTTTTCTAATTTTTAAAGAAAAATTACATCACACAATTGAACCAGAGAGGGGGGGAAAAAAAAAAAAGCCCCGACTCAGAATAAATAAATAACCTCTAATATTTGACTCAGTGAAATTGACCCGGAATCGTACTCTCATTTTGAAGCAGCATGGGCACAATCCCTGCAATTGAAGTACAAACACGGACGCCTTGTGATTGAAAATAGTTATCGAAAACTGTGAAAATTACAAAACACGCAAATGGACGCCGTCAGAGTACACTTGTCCGTCCAGACATGCTGAGCCATCTTTGTGAACAATGGATTAATGTTTCAAAAACTGTCCATTATCAGACCATGGCAAGTACCACAGTCTATCACATAATACTCGTGATCAATTGCCGTGCACGGGAGGAAAGATTTTTGCCATGTGGTTCTGCTTCTCTCTTCTCCCTTTTAAATTCCTGTCAACAGACTTCCATCTTTCTTTTCTCTTCCAACGATCAACAGTCCATTTGATTCCTGGCTATTTACAGCTTTTTCTCTGCCTCTTACTATGAGCCTTTTCATTGTAGCTTGGCAGCGTCCAGGGTCCAGGCCTACTTCACCGGCACTGCCCCTGACCGCCTCTTCGAAAAACTCACACACTTCTGTCAGATTTTTGTTTAGTACCAGGTTTTGCAGCCCGACCTCCTATTGTTCCGGAGCAGATAGCTGCATGAGCAATGGATATGGGAACCAAGAAACCAGACAACTCCAATCATCATCGAAGACACTAGTGGGTATGAAGATGCCTCTGCACACACAGCTGTTCATTGATTCACATACCTTTACTTCTAAAGGAGGGAAAGTAGAGAGTACCCACGTGCAATTCCCGGGCCAAGTCTTTAGGACAGGTGACGTATGAAGATGCCTCTGCACACACAGCTGTTCATTGATTCACATATCTTTACTTCTAAAGGAGGGAAAGTAGAGAGTACCCACGTGCAATTCCCGGGCCAAGTCTTTAGGACAGGTGACTTCAGTAAACATTGTTAGTGAAATTCCTCTTGTTAACTTCAAGATGTAGTTGGCCTTTTTTAGCAAACATTTCATAGTGACAACATACCTTCCACAGTAAGGTGATGATCTTGGCTACAGCATGGTAATAGTATTGTGATTGTGGCCAAATTGAGTAAATTTGTACATAAGGTACTGCTGACAGTTGGAAAGGTCTGGGACGGTCTAATTAGATAGCTGTCAGCGGCATTTCAATCTGGCTTAGCATAACAAACAAAGTGCACAAGTACCGTGCAAGAAAAACCCTCTCTATATTCAGTTATTACACATTCAACTCTTTAGTTCAATCAAGATAGCTAAGAAAACAAATTCAGACCACCAAATCCAGAAATCTCATTGTCCATATATTAATTAATACACTTAACACTATAACCCTGTCTGTATCTGTATACATACAGAGTTTAAAAGCTTGAATTTCATTTATTGCATGTCCTCATGAGATTTGAACCCACTATGTACCTCCCAAGAGAGGAAAATGGGCAAAGTGGCATGGATGGATACGGAATATCAAAAGGGCCATACTGGAAGCAATTCCATTATGGACCTCAGCATAGTTTTTTTTGGCTCAGGGTTCAACCTCAGGATGTAGTTTTAAATGTATTCATTTTATCATACAAAAATAAGGAAAAAGTGCCTCCAAGACTATGTATTGTACACCCCAAAACATAATTAGAGTGGTCTAAGGTTCAAATTTTTTTGCAATTTGGCTTTGGCTTAGAATCTTTTTTAGGACTTTGGCTTATAGATAGAATATTTTAAAAACTTTGGTTTTTGCTTAAAATTTGACTTAAGATTAAATTTTAAAAAAAACAATTTAGTCTATGGTTTAAAATTTTATTAATAGTTTGGTTTAGGATTTGAATATTTCTAATTTTTAGGCCTAAAGTTAGAATCTTCCTAGCATTTAGGCTTAGCTAAAAGCAAATTGTGCAATAAAATCACCTTGCTTTTTTTTATATGGTAGTTTTCTTCTGCAACTCAGTTGAAACAAAGTTCTACCTTGAAAAGTAAGGTTAGAATTTTTTTAATATTTTGGTTTAAGCTTAGAATCTTCTCAGGCCTAAGGATAAAATTTATTTGGACCTAAGGGTTAGAATCTATTTCAGTCTAAGGTTTAAAATTCTTATTATCTTGGTTTAGGGTTAAATTATTTTCATATTTTAGGTTAAGGTTAGAATTTGGCCCAAGGGTTAGAAACAATTTAGGCCCAAGGATTAAAATCCTTTTATTATTTTGGCTTAAGATTTTTAAAAATTACCACTTTGGCTTGGGGGTAGAATCTTTTTAGCACTTGGGTCTAGCACTTAGGTTTTTTTAAATTTAGCACTAATGCTTGCAATTAGATTGATTTTATTTTTTAAAAACGTTTTAAATGTATTTAAGCCCAAAGTTGGATTCACACCAAAGTTTAGTAAGGATATTTTTATTCCATTTGACCCTCTCTTGATTTGGGGGTTAAAATGACTAAAATATAAGGAGTGAACTAAACCTTAAGTTCTTCACACAAAGGGGATAGTTAAAATAGTATGATGGGTTAATTCAACCTGATGTTGAATTGTTCACATTGAGAGTTTTCTAAACTACACAAAACTTTTGGGCAGCTTGGGGAAACTTAATACTTTTTTCATTCTGCCTAATTAATTTCGGGCAGATAATATAGGTTGAAAGTTTCTCCTTACTACCGAAAATTTTGGGAATTTGACAAATCATGTGCTCATAAAGATTCACTAGATTTTTTTCCAAGATGCTTGGAAATTTTTCGGGCAATTTTTGAAAATTTTCCCTAACTGGGAAAGTTATAAAGGCTGTTTTTTTTTTTCCCCATTTCTGCCCATAAAAAATTAGGCAATCTGAAAAAATCCTGATGCTAAAACATTTTGGGCATTTTGAGAATTTTTATTCTGCCTGATAATTACGGACACCTTGTAAATGGTGAAGCAAATTTTCATTTATGCCCAAACATTTTGGGCACTCTGGAAATATCTTCATGCTTAAAAAAATTGGGCAATTTGGGAAAACATTTTTTCACCTTCCTGAAAAAATATTTTTAGTTGTTGCCCACCATATGAGGTGTTCTCTCACATGAGAGTCAATATGTTGGGTAGGACAACATTAGAAGCTCTTGTGAACATGAGGGCATATTTTAACCTTTTGGAATCAAGGGGTCAAGCCAACCTCCTTAGTCCATCCTAAGACAAAGGTTTTCAACCTTAAGCCAAATGTCTCATGCCCTTAAGACAAATGTCCTATCCTTCAAACCAAATGTCATGCACTCTGAAGACAAATGTCCCACACCCCTAAGACAAATGTCCTACACCTTGAAGACAATGACTTTAGGTCAAATTGTAATAGCCCCAAACCATTGGACCAAGAATTTATGTGTGTGTGATGCAAATACACATTTTAAAAAATAATAATACATGTATATTGGTTAAATATTGCACCTCAGGCCAATAGGGTTTATCCCAAGAAACAACTAATTTTGCACATGCATATTGGATTAGGATCGGAATTGTTTTGGGCATATTGGTTTAAGGTTGGAATATACTTTTAGAATATGACCTAAGGTTATAATCATTTTTGGCACTTTGGCCTAAGATTAGAATCTTTATTAACATTTTGGCCTATGGTTGGAACATTTTTAAACAATTTGGCTTGAAGTTGGAATCATATACTCGTATGGTTGTTTTGGTATTTTGTAGATGGATCCATTGAAGGAAAGCAACATCTATTGTCAAGTTACTCTCCTTGAAATTTTTATTGTTGTCCACATGGATAGTAAGATTGTTGCCTATTAGTTTTTAATCAATGAATGCATGAAGTTTATGTGTCATTATGTGGAACATGTTATATCAAAATCATTCATATTGAATATACACGTTCATAAAGATTGATTTTGAGCACATCCAAGTGGTAATTTTCTAATCAATGATTAATAAATTATTGCCACCTCCCACGTTAATGGGTACCTTCCATTATGTTCAAATTTTGTGTTAAGGTAAGACCTGCTTTAAACTAGGAGTTGTCGAGGCCAAAAAACCTTGTGGCCAATAATGGGAATTTTGAGCACTTCATGGTTCATTGTTTAGCCCCAAGTTACTAATAAAATATTATTTGTTTGGGGGCCAATGAGTTCATGTGTAAAGCCATTACGGCCAAAAAGTAAGGACCAAGGCTTCAACCTTTCTTATGCTTTCTTTCTTGGTATCATTTTTTTCTAGTCTTTGTTTTCTTTCTCAAGTTAGACCCTAAAAGTTAGACTCCCGTGGACGAGCATAGACATAAGATTCTTGTAACTCTTGTGTTTTTCATGGGCATATCCCAAGTAGAAAAAAAAACCTCCCTTTGTCATTCACAAACAACCACAAAAGTTCAACAAGAGGAGAGAAAAATGAAAAGAGATGAAATGAGAAAGAAGTAGAAGATATAAGGTTTGGTTGAAGGTTTATTTTGATCCTATAGTGTGAATGTCATTAATTGACAATATTTTATTGCAACAACATTGACCTCAAGGGTTGCACATTGGCCTCCCATGTTGATAGGTATCCTTTTTTTGCCTTGGGGTCAAGTCAAGGCCATAAAATGATAGATCAAAAAAATAGTCACAAAAGAAAGTTTTAATCACCTAAAACAAGTTGCAAAATGAGGTTTTTCTTTTAGTGAAAATAGGAAATTATTATATAAGTAAATGGTTTGTACATAGGTTGTACATGTTGTCTTTAATCTACCTACTAACAACCTACTTGTCAATTATTAATAGGTAGGTAGGGGAAAAAAAAACTGACCTAACCACCATGGTTAACTAGAAAATTGGAACCCAATAAAAATTTGTTTCTTGATATTTACCATTCATCTTTCATGGTGCATTAATGGGTGTTGGTTCACTTGGTTGAAAGATACATTATGTTTTTTACTTTAGTAGAACAAACAAAGTGCACAAGTAATGTGTAAGAATTGTTAAAGACATATTCCCTACTGCAATGTTTACTTTGGAGTTTTAACACAAGCCATGTTGATATTAGAAGAATTCATGACCATTCAAATAAACATTTGATATTTTAAATACATGTGGCCTTAATATTAGGAACCTTTTATAGGGACCTAAAATTGTTGAGCCATCTTTTATGGATTAGCCTAGTGACAAAATTGGGTTACCTTATCAAAAAATTTAAAACCTCACAACTAATCATAAAGATGCTCAAAAATTACAATTCCATTTGGATGAGTTTTGAAAACTATTGTCTTTCGAGGAAAAATAAGTGCATTTGGGAGGGGAAAAAAAGTTTATTCTAACCAATTTTCTTATTTCAATGGTCAAATATTATCGCCAAATCTATCTTATGCTCCAAGCACATTTGGTGGCAAGTGCATGTTAACTCAATGTTAAGCAAGAAACATTTTTTCACCAATTTAAACAAGCAATGCTACTTAGCACCAAAAATGATGGGGCCAATGTGGCAGCTAGTGTTATTGAAATGTTAAATGAATGTTAGGACAATGTTAATGTAACATATAATTTAGGAGAAATGTAGATTTTGGGGAAAAGAAAAGCACTGTTATGCAACATCCCCTTGAGGAGTCTTTTATTTCAATGGTTTTGTAGCGAGTGAAAACACATTAAGATGTAACATTTTTAGGCACATGTGGAAGTCCATAATGGTTTAAATTAACACTGCGAAGGTAGTGTGAAGGCACGAGACCTTGAATCACACAAATCATTTTACAACTTATCATTAAAATTTTATTATAAGAAAAATTTCAACCTTAGTTTACCTTACAAATTATTTAAATTTGAAAGATGAACTTTTAAACTATTGCTTTCATAAAATAAAAAACTTAATAAAAAAACATAATTCAAGGTATATAAAAAAATTTGGTCATCAGAATCTTTCCAAAAAGTTCTTCTTGGTATCAATGTTACCACATCATATTATCATTGAGTTTTTTACTCACTAAAAAATGTTATATGAAAGTGCATGGAGTTCATACTCATTCATTATGGTATGTTACAAGCTTTTGGGTACTCCTTTGAAAGTCCAATAATTATGGCTATTCAAAAATTATCCATGAAATTCATACAATGTGATTATATTATATATAACATTGTAATGCCAAGTCTTTTATCATTTTAGTTGATTATATTTAATCATGTGGCTAATTACAAATCTCAAAATCTTGCAAAAATTGTCTTGTGACAACATTTTATGGACAATGTAATGTGCTTTCACCTTAACATAAACTTAAGTTCCTTGATCCTTACTAAAAACTTATGTTCCTTGGCTAAGTTCCCTCCTACAAATGTTCCTTGCTCACCAAAAGTCTTTCCTTCCTTCCTTCTTTCCTTCATTTCCCTCCTCTTGCATTTTTTTTCTTGTCCACATATCTGCAAAGTTTGCAAGGTTTGCAAAACTCCTACTAAATCTCCTAATATTGGACATCAAGTACATATTGTTGTGATGGAGCTTTTCAACACCACTTTCTTCGCCAATCATGAAAACATGGAATCCGAAAAAAGTTATAATAACTTACATGCCTACCATGTATTGTTAATTGTTTGATTCATGAGCACCTACAACCATGTAGAAACAAACAAGTGATAAATACCTATTTGCTAGCTCTTGAATTATGAATACATGCAACAATAGTAATAAATAATGATGCAAGTCTACAAAAGAACTTCAAAGAACTTTTGAAACCAAAATTCAATAACCAAAAACTCTTCGAACATAGGTGGAGATAGGTTTTTTAATGCAATTTCTTGAATTCTTATCAATCAATCATGTGAAACAATATTGACAAAGTGGAAATAAATATCAATAGTTATTATGAATGTTGACAATTCAACACACCTCGAGAATGGTCTTGCTTGCAAGGATAAGTGGAGTGCCATAGCAGGAAAGTTTAAAAAGATTCATGATCACAATGCAGGAACAGGGAACAATGAAAATTATTGGAATATGAATGCGCAAGACAAAACTACTTTCAACCTTCTTTGGAACTTTGGGAGAGGCATGTTCAAGATGATCCAAAAATTTCTAATGTATAGACCTGTTTTTGAGCCACTACATATGAGGGATTCCATGGACAAAAGAAATGACATTTTCAACCCCACTAATTTAACCCAAGATGAACCCATTGACTTGGTTGGGTAAATGCAAACTATGGTGTCCCTTTTTTGTGTCATAGTGTAAAAATTTTGTCACAAATAAGCTAAAAATATATCAAACCTTAGGACAAATGTATCATAAAAATGTACAATGTATATTATGGGCATGATAAACATACATATTTGGGGTTGTACAATTAAAAAGTCTATTTACATTATAACAAATATTTATTTTGAATATTATCAACATATTTGTAGGGTTTAATGTACATTTTTTTGTGAAAAATACATTTAAGGTATATTAACAATGTAAAAAAAATTTAAGTTTATATCTACTATTGTTTTTCTTATCAATAATTATGGTGCAATTAATTGATATTGAATAATTATTTAATTAATAATAACTAGTCATTAATAGTTGATGATTAAAAATTAATTAATTAATAACTAACTAATTACTCATTTATTATAACTTAATTAATAAATAGTTAAATTTTAGTATTATATTAATAAATTATTTCATCATTGAAATTAAATACGAGTTAATAAACAAGATCTAATTATTAATCAATTGATATTACATACTTGGCCTTCGTGTTACTAGTGATGATCAATTGACACAAAGTAAAAAATACTAATAGATTTAAGTATATTTAAATAAATTATTTAATAAATATTTTGTTACCAAAAGTTGGCAATCCATGATCATATAGATTACCCATGAAACTATTCTCATTTTCATTAATTCTAAAATACGAGATTTCATTTTCACCTACTAAAACACTAATATTTTTAACACCCATGATGTCCTTTTCAATATTTTTCATTACCTTCAAAATTATTTTTTGGGGGTCAAGTTCCAATGTCCCCCAATGTCCATCCTATGCTCCCCAATGAGCCTTGTTTTTAAAATATATAAATATAAAATATTTTCAACCCTAAAGCCCACAACATCCCCAATGTATTTTTCAATGTCCTCCAACATTATATTTAATGCCTTCAATTTTCAAAGTTTTGATGCCTTCTATTGTTTGAAAAAAGAAAATTTTCATGTTCAACTTAACACCTTTTTTTTTAATTTGCTTTTTCAACACCCCTATTATTTCTTGTTGTCATTTTGTCATTCCTTGTCAACATTCCTATTTTTTTTGTTCTTTTCCATTTTTTTATTATCTATGGTGTTATGTAGGTGTGTTTTTTTTGTTCACTAAATGTAGATCATTTTCAAATCAAGACATTGCATTGATTTGAATTTTGCTAATTATAAAGATGTTTAGACTTGAAAATGTTTGTTAGGTTGACATCCTATCTTGGGGTCTTTCAAAAACTTGGCCTAACAACAAACATAATGGTTTAAAAGCTCAAAAAACTTTGAGATAATGGGTCAAATCTTCATTAATTCTAAATGTGATCAAAGTTGAAAGTGGTAATGTATTCAATTGATGTGAAAAGAGAAAATAATTAGAAGGGGGAAAAAATATTTACCCATTTTGATGAAAGGGTGGTTAGAAAGGACAAAATAAAATGTCCAACCACCAAGTCTTGTGTCGAGGTACTATTAAAAAATTGTCAAATGCCACTTCTCACTAAATATTAATGAATTTGAAATTTAGAATCAGTTTATTAAAACTAACTAATTTCATAAATATGACATTGATAAAAATAATGTAAACTTGTCAACTTTGATAAAATGTTTTGATGGATATATTATTTTCAACGTTGATTTGAATATTTTTTAATTTTGATAAAAAAGTGACCATTAAAATATTACAAAAAAGTTGAAATTTAATGTTTTTACATTCTCATATATATGTGATTTAATTAATTTTTATTTTAAAATTATTAAATCTAAAATACCAAAAAACTAACTATTAAAAAAACCTTGATAATCAGTTTTAAATATATAATTATAACAAAATTTCATATTGATTTATTTGTAAATTTGATTTTCAATAGAAACCAAAAGCTACCAACATGTTAAATTTATTGTTACCATTGTTGGAATTATGACCATTATGAAAATTAATCAATATCAAATCCAATAAAAAAAATTATGGATGTACAATGTGATTTAGTGGTTTGAAATACACCACTTGACATGTTATTCCTTTCATTTGAAACAAAATGTTGAAATTAAAAACATGTAAGACAATTTGCAATCATGATATATAGGTTGAAAACTTTGATCATAATTTAATATTCATCTTTCAAACAAAAATATATATTATTTAATAGGGTTTAACGTAACCCTAAACTTAAAAATGCAATTATTGAATGAAAAGATGAAACAAAAATGCAGTTGAATGTGAATCATGCACTTTTAAATAACAACATGCAAAAAAGGATCTCAAAAATTTCAAAACCTTGGTATGATACATAATGATAGTAGGTTGAGAAACATATGATTTATGATTAACATGCAATTCATTTAACCAAAATATTAAATTTTTGAGTAATGTAAATTTGAAATCAAGAGTTAGATTTTGAACATGTTTCCAAATTACATTAAAAAACGGGAAAATTTTATGATTAATTTTTTTTAAAAATCAATGTTTATGATTTTTCAAGTTTTTGCCCATTTCAATTTACACCCAATTTGCAAGCATTGATGATTTGCCCACAAATTAGATCACTTATTTAAGTCTTCTTCTTTTTGTTGATTTCCTTATTTTTCTTGCTTGTAAAGCTTATATGCCAACAAATCATTCATCCTCCCACACATTTAATTCGATTAATAACACACATCAAGAGAAAATTTCTTACCTCCACAACATATTACATACAAACCATTTTATCTCATGAAGTCATGCTTGTTTTATAGCAACATTTTAATCTTCTATCCTATTTTGCAATATCAATAATAGTTTTAAAAGTTTTTATTAGTTTCAAAGATATTTTAAATTCATATAATAAGATATCATTAATTTTATATTCTAAGTTTATTTAGGATTTATCATCAAGCAATGCCATTTGTAATGAGGATAATGTTGGCCATCTACCCATATAATTAATGACATTCAAATTGAGTTTTTAATTAATGAATTTTCAAAAGAAACTAATGAAAGGATCACTATTGATGACTTAATTGATGCAAATTTAATTGACCATGAATATATAGAAAGATTTTTTTATTCAATAGAAGATTCGTGCAAAAATCTTTCTATATATTTATGATAGAAAAATTTGAATAGTGAAACATATCATTATTTCAATAAATTGTTAATAACCATTAATTTTGTCACAAGACATGCACAAAGATATTTTAATTTCTTTGTTCATATTATGTATGCAATCATGTAACAATGATAAAATAACATTTTGCATGTAAATTTTGTCTTATAAACACTCATAAATTCTTGTTCAATTTTGTTGGAAATTGATTTTAGGAAATAAAAATTTTCAAATGTGAATTTCAAAGATAACATTATTCACAATATACTTCTTCAACCATTATTTGATCAATTTATTTTGTATTATTGCATTTTCAAATGATTTTTCTTTTGCTTCATCTTGGTTAAGTAATTTCACAAATATGTAAATTTTAAATGCTTAGGTTTTTTTTTCTCTTTTAAAAGATGAATATTCATGTCACTGAAAACATTCTTATAAAAGTATAAATGGGTTGATATCATAAAGCATGCACTATAGAATAATGATATGATGCATTTAATCAAATTATCAAAACATAGAGGAAAATAGTACAACTTTCCTTTTTTGGTCCATTAATTCTTTCAATTTTTTCTAAATTCACATAATGCCCACATAATGAAATGAACATCATTTGGTGTTTAACATCTTAAGCACAAATCACAATGAAGGAGAAAAATATGTTCATGCCCAAACATTGAAAACTCATATTCATATATCCATGACATGAAATGTTGAAATAACCTTGAGAAAGATGAATTTTAGCCAAAGGGTAATGATGATATGATGCAATGTGTAACATACAATAAATCCTCCTTATTTGCAACAAGACTAAAAACATTGAAAAACAAGGAAACAACAAATATCATTGTGGAGCAAGAAAAAAAATTTAAGTGTTGTTGATGTGAAAGACACAAATTCCTTCCTATATAAAATTGAAATCCATTCAATGTATTTGAATTCAATTTAGAAATTTGAATTCAATACAATTCAACAATTGGATTAAGATTCGATTGAATTGAATTTTAATTCAATTAAAGACAATTGGTGTGCAAATTGGTGGAAAATGTATTCAATATCTTCTTGTGAATATGTTGTTAGAAAAAAAATTAATACACAAATTTGGAAAAACACCTTTCCATGCCTTTTCATTTCGGAATGAGCTAACAAATTCCAATTTGGAATTGTCCAATGCATGACAACTTGAGGAACCTAAAGTTGTCCTACTTAAACCAACTCCAATGAACCATCATCATTAGAATTAAACCAATTATAATTATTAATCAAATATTTATTGATTGATTTAATATTGATTAATTTACTAGATTATTAAATAATTTGGAATTATTTGTCATTAAAAATTTTAATTATGAAAATTTGATAATTATTCATTTAATATAAATAAATTGATAGCTAATTAAATTTTATTATTAAATTAATTAAAATATTATTTAATCATTATGCTTAAATACTACTTAATAAACCTTAATTAATTTATTAATTAATTTTTAGATAATTAATATTAATTATCAATGGATTTTTTACTATTAATTAATATTTGATTCCATTAGTATTTATTGTTGGTAGGTAGATATGTAATAAGTAGGTAAATAGGTTGTAGGTAGATAGGAAGTTAGTGAATTGGTTAATTAACTAATGAGTTACTTACTTATGGAGTTGACACAATTGAAAGGGGAACCAAATTGTATGGGATAAAAAAATTAGTCACAACTTAGTTACAATTAAATTTTTTTTTATCCCATATTGTTTGGATTCCTTTTCAAATGTGTTAATTATATAACTAGATGCACTATAAATATTCAAAATACACAAGATTTGCCAAATGGGATGAAAAATTTAAAGTTCAACCCTAATTTGGTTAAATCCAAAATAAAATAATTAAAAAAAAATCTTAAGACTTACCTACCTACCCACCTATGCCTACTTACTTACCTATCTACCTATGCATACCTACCTACTTACCTATCCTAGGTTTCTTTACTTACCCATGTATTTTTATTTTAAATGTTTCAAAATCATAAATGTTGCCATGTGGCACAAAACTATTTGCCCATGTGTATAAATCAAAATTTATAAAAAAGAAATTGAGATTAAAATTTTGGTAATAATTTGATTTATTTGATATTCTTTGAATATGCCACATGGCAACGTGACATTGGTTATTGAAAATTGGTCACTAGTTGCATGATAATCACATTATAGTCACATGTGCTATACGATCAACAAATGAAAATTATAATCAACTCAAATATATATTTCAACCGTTATTTGTATGATAACATTAGCATATACAACTAATGTCGCATGCAACTTGTCCAACAAAATTAAAAATCATTTTAAGTGCAAATGTCATTTGCAACTAAAAATTAGTTGCAAATTGAATTCTAAAATAAAAAATATGCAAATTTCTTCTAATGGTCCATGTTATATAATGTCATGAACAAAGTTTTTTTTAATTATATATATATATATATGGAAAATAAAGTAACAAATGAATAGTTAAAGCAAGACCAAAATTGAAAAAAAATTGCAGTTGCAATAAAGTGCAACCAAACAAAAAGCAAGAACATGTAGCAAATTCACTCACAACAACATCAACAAACCAAAAAAAACAAATGTTAGCAAAAATTGCAAATTCATAACCACATAAAGACAAGACAAAAATCTAATCAAGAAATGAAAGTACAACTATAAAAGTCAACAATGTACATACACAACACAAAAATTGGAATTGTAACAACTTTTTTAAAAAAGATTTTCAAGTAGGAAAAAAAGAACATGTAGCATGAAAAAGAAAGAAATTTTGCAAAAGAGAACCAAAGGAACTCATAGAAAACTGAAAGAACCTGCACAACTTGAAAGATTAGTATAACTTATAGCATGAACGAAAACTTGGAATAAAAAACTAGTATTTGAAAACCAAGAGTAAAAAATAAGAACTTGTTAGCAAAACTTGTAAATATGCAAAGTGAAAATTGAAAAGTCCCTGAGAGGGGAAAAAAAAAAGTAATGGAAAAACATTGAAAGCTACAAAGACCTCTTGAAAAGAAAAGAGTGATAGAAAAACATTGAGGGTTATGAAAACCATGAGAGAACAAAAGAAAGTAGTGGAGCAACACATGTAGCTATGGAGACCGTGAGAGAACTCAGAATGGTAGAAATACACTAAAAGCTATGGAGATTGTGAGAGAAGAATAGAAACCCATAGAGGAACATTGAAAACTATGGAAACTATGAAACAAAAACTAAAAGCTTAGTAGAAGAACATTGAAAGCAAATGCTACAAGTTGAACATGAAGGTTGAGAGATTACTTTACTTGTGTTACCAACAACAAAGCTTGGTGATGAAAAACAAGGGCACCATCATGAAGGCGAAAGCAAAAGAGAAATTTAGATGAAAAGTGTAGACATTTGCAAGAGCAAAAAGAAGTTCACAATGGGAAAAGGAAGAAGACATGTACACAACCATAAAAAACCATCATTATGGTTTGAATGATGAGTATGTGTTGTTAGGTTATTAATATAGATGTAACCATTAGTAGCTACTTATCATCCCATGTATGAATGGGCATGAGAATTGTTGCATACCATCATGGTCAATGTTAGGCACAAAAGTGAAATTTGTCTGTTTGGAAATGTTAGCTTGGTGTTAAGGGACTTACCACTAGACCCCCTAACACCAATTGTGAAAAGACCTTTAGGCTCCTATTTATTTTGTCAAAGGTGCAAAAATTAATGCCATGGAAGTTATTGAAAGCAAAGTGGTGCAATGACTTTTTTTTGCCACAAACTTTTCCATTTTGTGAAAATTTTACTTTTAAGCTTGGAAATTTGTGTTTTCCAACAAAAAAATTGAAACTTTTGTGAAATCGAAAAAAAAAGCAAGAAATGAAATGACAATGTGTTAGGAAATGTCATCCAAGTTTGGGTACAACTTGAGTTTTTGGAAAGTATAAGTGAAACATAAATTCACAATGGTCGCTTTCATTATATTCACAAACATGATGAAGGAAAAAGAGGCCAAAAGTTAACCAAAGGTTAAAGGCAATAACTTGTGGAGAAGAAACTTTTATACAGTTTACATAAATACCATCCGCTTGACATCACCCATAAGGAGCAGTAGCTTTAGTCCACAAATAAAATTCATTGTCATGGATGTAATCATAAATGTCATAAATGACATGAGTCGGATTTGACTACCGTAATACCTGGGCTGGTTCAGCAGCGAGGTGGCTAGGTACTAGGGAACATAGTTATGTTTTTGGCATGGTGTGACACAATGTGTCTAGCATAAAGACCAAAAATAAATTTATATTAAATTCTAAAACAAAGTTATTCAAGGTCCATTGTCGTTTCCTTCATGAATATAGTTCACCATGTTGATTGGACCTCACCCATGTATCCACAAGATATTTAGTAAGTGAAATCTGTAATAAACCTATTAGTAGAAACATGTTTGATCAACAATTGTGAGAAAAAAATGCATTGTGTCTATACAAAGATTATGTCTGATTCATAATGATAGTCAACAAAATATCCTGATTGTATTATTCACTTTAACTTTGTCTCTAGCAATGGTCATAGTAATTAAGAAATATTGTAATGGCAAGTTATACTCACCTTGTGGGCCTTATGATTAGATATTTTATCACATCTACTCGGATAATCTCCAATATCTATGCAAAAACACAAACAATTGTCTTCCATCTGAATTCTGTCATTCACTACCATTGTCTTTTCAAAGTACCTAAGCTTCCTACATACTCTACAATAAAACTAGGTAGTCCTCACCCATAGTTCACATCATGTTTCTTAAGTTGTGTTCCTGATTCAGAAGGGATGTAAACATATTTTGTCAAATCCTTCATTTATCTCTTTCATGAAGCTACCAACCTTCGACTTATCTTTATTCATTTGATCACATTTCCACTAGCACCTTCAACAAATTTTGATTGATGGCATTAGAATATTTGAAAGCCTCGAGAACTTGACCCACACAAAAGTTGCCCACTCAGTACTACATGGAAAATTTGAAAGAAAGAAGGCAACCAGACTTGAAAATAAAGTTAGAATTCTCCACACATCATATAACCCTTTTTTTAGAGCTCCTCTTGCTTGTTAAGAGCTAGGCAAAATATCTCATAATAGCATTGTCAATTTATCAAACTCCTACTTCTTGTCTGCTAAATGGACACTTTTAACCTACTAACATTGTGTATGATCTTAATCTCATTTAAGAACGAACCAAGAAGTTGACCAATCACACATTGCTTCTTTTTTATTTATGCTTTTGCAAATGTGCCTAATTCCCCATGGGAAGCTGAATGACTTTGGGATGTCAATGAGCACATGTTCAAAGGTTGCACATCCTCACTTGCTTACAAGTCATGGATCTTATCCTGATTATGTTGGTTTTAATCCAATGTGCAATGTGTACATCTTTTCCAGGAACTCGAAGAGCATTCACTGCACACATGAAGATTCAATCACAGCTGAAAATCACACATGCTGATAAGGATTTGCAGGCTACATGTTGTTGGTTCCAACAGAAATTGTTGCCATTGAATTACTTATCAGCTTATGTCCAGCTGAATGCAACCAAGTTGAACTGGTGTCCCTTGATGTAAGCTCACTTTAACATCGAATTTGGTACCTTATTCAAGTGTAGACAGAAGATTGGGTGGTGGCAGTGTTCAACAAAGAAGAAGAAGAAGGTGAGTGATGAGTAAAGAACTCCTAATACAACTGGCCATTTAAAAGTCAAGCAATCAATTTAAACACAGAATTGTGCACACCCAATTCAAGGAATCGTGATTAAGAGTTCCTTCCTGTATGTTCCAGAAGTGATGTCAAAATTACAAATCGTACATATCAAGAAGAAAGGTTGCCAGCCCTAATTTTTGCCACACCAAGTGATTCAAAGTGCTTCCTTGTAGCATTCAACCTCCCTGATTTTTGCATTTAATTTCTAGGCATGATGATGGCGTCTGCTACCTCATATATTGCTATGCATAATACTAGGTTGTAGTAATTATACTAAGAGTGCCAACTACTGGCTTGTTATCTACCACAAGTCTAACCTGTACAAGTACCAATGACACAGGAGATTTTGATTCCTGATTTTGTCCATCTGCAGGGTACATGCAACTGAAAGCCCAAGCTCAGTTTCAAGAACTGGGAGAAGCACTTCTCAAATGCCTGGAATATCACGCTCCACTGTCCCATGCAATTGATTTACTATCATCAGGTCAGCTTGGATTCAACTTGAGAGGCTATGTTGCTCTTTGATGGTTCGAAGAGTAGCCAGTACAGCAGTCCAAGCCTCCAAGCCTTGTCACCCATGAAAATCAAATCACCATATCCTGCACTGGATTGCTGTGTTGTGCTAAGTTACTATTGTGACTTTCTGTAGCATTGACTACTCTGAATTCTGAAATTCCTCTCTCAGAAGAGTCATCGTCATCGTTGTCCTTTAAATTGTTTTCAGGTCTGAAAATGTTCCATCATGAATGTTTTCTGATCTGCTGATTTGGATTGCCAAACCCAGCTTCAACCCAATTTGGATCTGAGTGATCCCCGTAGGAGGAAATTCTTGGGGGAGATATAAGCCTGCCTCACATTTGGCATCTTCTCAGAAAGAGCCACTGCATGTGCACTCCATGGAGTTGTCAAACACACGGTGCTTTAAAGAAGCTATCATAATGTCACCAAGCCTTCATGAGAGTAGTGCAAGTTATGAAATCTGGCTGCCAGTTGCTGCAGGCAGCCTGGTATGTCAACACTCTACCATATGCATTCATGAGATCAATGGACCAACCCTTCAAATCTGGCACAAAACCAAGAGACTCCATCCCCAAACTTGGTTCTCTTAGGGTTAGACCTACAAAGCCTTCATAAGAATTGTAACTTGCTGATTTGGCTTACACTGGAATCCATCAGGTTTACACTCAAGTCTTCTTCTCCATAGATCATTTTTGAAATGACGGGTCCATTCCAGATCCTGTCTCTTTTGATCCTCCAGGTCAGAAGAACACTTTATATACATCCCTCAATTCCTTGGATTCTATTTGTAGCAATCCCATCCAGGTGCAAGGAATTTCTTCCAAGTCAAAATTCTTCAGGTTTGCTTCCACTCGTAGAAAAGTTGAAGAGCCCAATCATGCTAACCAGTCTTAACATGCCATATATGCATGTTGTAACAGGGCCCACTGGGTTATAGCCTGCATCTTACATTGTGAGTGTCACTGACAGAGTACCACATGACTATTGCAGTGATCATGAGTGGCTTTACTCCCCATTGACTTCATATCAGCTCCCAATGTTGGATGTAGATATAAGTGTACAATAATCTGCTCAAAAGTTCAGGCAAAGAATTGTATGAAAATCTGCATCCTGAGTTTCAGTCATGTATATGGAAGCGATGGGTAAGACTCAGTCATGATGTTCACTAGCCCTGAAGAGCCATAGCTAACAAAAAAAATGTCAATAGCATTCCCATTCTTGAACCTCAAATACAACTGCCACTTTTGATAGTTCTCCATTTCATCCACAGGGATTAATCAGAGCACAATATTTTTTGTGGAGGTCTGGTGAAATTCCTTCTTTTCTCTTGAGATTAAAAGACAGTGAATGCAAGTCCCAGTTCACAATGGTAGCCAATTCCACCTATCCTTGAATTGTAGTGCCAAGAGTTCACAAGAGCAATGTCAAAACATAGCTGTGAACTTCCCACACAAACTAATCAGTTTACTGTCCCTTTTCTTCCTTCTGCTCAACAGGTCATGTAAAATATATTGATTAGCAGTAGTGGCATGGCATAGTCTTACATTACATCTTAGTCCTAGTTCCATTTTGTGAGATTTTGAAGTATAGCAGATGCAGAGGTGTGGGACAGGTTAATCCTCCAAGTTCATGCACAGGTTGCAATCACCTGCCTGGGCTCCACCAACTTCAGCAACACATCTTTAAAATTGTAGAGAAGCCTCCACAACAACAATGTGAAGGTAGCAACACAACAATGATTGCAGGCATAACCTTATGAGAGTTGCTCACAAAGATTAAGACCATCACCTTCATCATGAATAGCAGTGATGAGCTGCTGTGACTACCCAATGACTACTTGCTCATGGTGGTGGGATGTAGACAAGTATATGATGATCTGCCCAAATTTCAGGCAACCCATTATAAAAAATGTGCATGCAGAATTTCTATTGCATCTCTGGAAGCAAGAGTGCTAATCAATAACAAATAACCTTGAGGACTACCACCACCTTCCGCCCGTGGACACCTTTGAGTTGCCATGAGCAGGGAAACATGATTGCCCAATACAGTTAGACCAGGAACTTGTGCACCCCCTAAATGAACACTTGAACACATGAATACTTACATAGAGCCCCAAGAGCTTCTTTCTGCAGCAAGGGTGGAGACAGTTGAATCTTTCTCCATGCATATACAGAAGATTTTAATCAGAGCTCAAACTCTTGATTTTGAGTCCTTTAATCTCTCTCTCAGTTGAAGCAAGCAACAGACTGCTTTGAAGATGCAGGTGAGCCCCAAGTGCTTCTTCTGTAGCAGCAGGGATGGAAACCCTTATATGTGTGCTGCACAACACAAACACACATGACCTTGTGTATGCAACAAAATGGACATGACCCTGCACACACAAATGCAGCAGTACACACATGACTTTGCACACACACATGTAGCAGAACACAATGACCAATATGTACATGACCTTGCACACACAAATGCTGCCATACATTTCTGACCACAGCAATCTTTGTTAGATTGCAAAGAGGCAAGTTCAAAGCCAACTCAGAGTAATGATCTTCAAGTTGCATGATCAACAGCTTTAGTTTTGGGTCATTCCCATCTGGATTATGAAATTGTCACAGCTACTGCCCTATAAAAGAGTCCTCTGCTGAATTCATAAGCAAATTTTGCACCCCTGATTAAGTTTGGCAACTGAATTGGGGGCATGCCATTGCAGTACAAAGAAGAAAGCTTAGAGGTTCTCACAAATTTCAACTGCAGTGTTTCTACTACCCAGAAGGGATTACTGTACCTTGATCTCCACCTAGTTCCTGCCAATCAGCTCACAGAAGCTACAAGTTCAAACAAATCAGCACTGGCATATTGGAGCCCTGGGAATTCCATGAGGACAAAAACACATGAACTGCTGGCTGATTCCAAAAATTTCTGGCTTGTGACTTTTGTTATACAAGCAACAACAAGGGCGTGGTTCATAGTAGAAGACTAGGTGCGAGCCCTTTTGCCACCCCTTTGGCCACTCCTTTGGCCACTCTTGACCCTTTCTTGGATTGCCTGTTGGCGATACCGCTCACGTCGTTCATCACGCTGCCGCTTTTTGCTCACTGCATCAGCTTCTGCCTGCTTCATCTCATGCAACTTCCGCTTCTTGTCTTGCTGAATCTTGGATTTTTTCACCTGTTTCAGACAGTATGGGCCTACATTCACTCAGAGAACAGCACGACTGCCTTACAGTAGGAAAGCCTGAAAATCCAGAGGAATTCCAGCATCTGAAAAAGACAGTTTTGAGCTGTGTGTTCTTTGCCTGTTTTTAAAACCACCAGCTTCACATCTCACACGTACACCTGAATTCTATTTAACCCTGCAAACCCAAAGCTCAAGGACCGAAATGGTTCTCTTCCTAGAGTACTGCATATATTCACACAACAAAGTAACTTGCCTTTTCATTCCGAATAGTATTGAGTTGATTAACCAATGCTTGAACATGGCGTTCATGTGGTTCCATAACCACTGCACGTTTCTGTTCAAGCAACGGATGCTTGCGTTTCTTCAGGAGCTTAGGCTTGCTGGCAAATGGTAGTGCAGACTGTAGAGCTTGAGGTATCTTAAGCTTGTTGAAATGTCGTGGTTGTCTTTCAATAGGCTGCCAACAACAAAGCACACCCTCAGCCCAAACCAATCATTTCAAGCCATCACAGATGGAACTCATGATAGATACCCTAGAAGTATAAATTGCAATCCAGGACTTGCACAACTTGTTCTGTACAAGCCTTCACTGCAACTGAAAATATCTACAGTAAGATTCATGTACAGCCTGGAAAACATCTCAGAGATCCTCTGTACCACCCAAACATGCAAACTGCATCCACTGATTCACCAATTCTCACTGCACCCGTGAAAAAGTGGTCATCACTCAAGACACCGACCATTACCTTGTATAGGGAATCTGTGTTGACTGGTATAGGCAAGTCATGCTGTCGATGCAACTCTCCTGATGTTTTCATTCCCTTCCACACAGAGTTGTGAGCTTGCAGGAGTGAGGTAACAGGGTTGAAGAAGCGGGGAACATCCACAGAGGTCCAAGCCCGCAGGAATACAATGTCACTCATTAGTATCTTGTCCTCAAATGTGCACCTCACACTCCCTTCTTTTCCATGTCCTGCCTTGACTGCCTGCACAACTGCAAATGTCATCAACAAATGGAGCAGCCTTGCAGGTAATTTACTCTGGCCCTACTGCAAGGAGCGCTACTACTTCAGAATCTGGGCACCTACACCACCTGATTACGCAATGTGAACACTATAGAAAACATTCAGCAACTTTGAGTCATAGGCTGAAAACTGCTAGAACTGCAGACACACGCAGCAAATGGAACTACCTTCTTGATTTGACCACGAATGCCACTGACAGTACGTACTGCAGCACCCTCAAAACGAGCCACTTCCAATGCAGATGTGAACATATCCCTGATGAATGCTGTTTTCTTGAAGATCTTATAAGGATGCCCCACCAACTTCAGCTTCTTCACTATTTGGACCGACTGGTCCAGATCAAGTATCACTCCAGTTGCACTGATGCGAAATGATGCCTGCATCATCCACATGACCTAAGCATCTCTCTTCAACCCAACCCTTTGGCCACAAGAATTCTTTCAAACCACCTTAACCAACATCTCCACAATGAGTGTACATAGATACAAGATTTGGACAGTTTCTCAATGATGATAGCGACACAAATGACTGGAGAAAAACACCACCTGAGAGTTGGAGAGATGTTTGAAGGCAATAAGCCCAGCATTAGGGGGTGCCAGAGGGCCCCAGAAAGTGGCCAAGCAATGCATGTGCTCAGGTGTGTACTTGAGCATGCGATGCCGCCCATTGCGATCTTCTATAGAATACACTGGCAATGTTTGGTATCGGCGCCATCCCACTGAAATCACAAGTGGATCCCGGTTCTTCAGCACCTTCCGATGCCATCTGTGTCTCTTAATTCGCACCTGCACCCAGCCATTTCCTTACCTACAAACTTTACATTGGAGTGATGTGTTTGAGCACCAGGTAGATTTCATATATGAAACCCACAAAGCCCATGACTGCCTGGCTGGTTGAAAGACATTTGTAGCACAAGAAACTAGGCATTTGAAAAGAAACAGAAGGACAGCTAAATGAAGATCCAAACCATGTGAGCAAGAGAAAGCAACCAATCTTAGCTAGCTGTCAAAGTCATTTACCTGCATGTATCCCACACCTTCTTCGCCAGTGCCTAAACCACCAACAAGAATGGGATGTGAGGGATCAAAAAATTGCACCATTTCACAGGGCATGCTGTGCAACTCAAGCCTCAGGTATGTACCCCCTCGATACCCTTCCATCTCCAACCTTGTTGTCTTGTGCAGCTTTCCCAGCTCTGCCAGGTTCCTCTGCTTTGACATTTCAATCTCGTCCTTCATCTGCAATTGTAACAGTACATTCAAAACAATCTCACAACTTGTGCAAGCAGAAAAATGCCTGTTATCAGATCTGGTTGAAGGATGGGACCATGATTCTCAATCATGATGGTTGGGACTTTGAAAATCAATATGCATCTTACAAAACACTGGTGCGCCCCACTGAAACAAAGTGAAAAAATGACAGAGAACTCAAGCTTGACCTCTAACATCACAAGTTCACAACAGCCAAGAAGTGCTCCAAAAACATGTTAGAGCAAAAAGATTTATATGAAGCCAAGCCCAAAGAACAATATTCAAGATAATAAACCTCATCAAAGTAGTCCTTCTCCCCAGCTTGTGTTGCATTACCCACAGGGCTCTTTCTCTCTCTCTTCTCTGCAGGACCTTCATCATTACCTGCATTGTCTGAACCATCATAAGTTGGTCCAAGTCAAGGAGACACTCTCTCATTCGCAACAAATGCAAAACTTGCCTGCTCACAGGCAATACTAATCAACCAGCAATTCCACAGAACAGGCATGTTAACAAAGCTGTAGCATCTTGTCTGGGGTTGGAGGAGAAAACATCAGCTGATCTCTGTTTTCTAACAGATATACCAGAACTGAAAGAAGTAACAGAACAAAATTGAAGGCCTTTGAACAAAATAAAGCAGACACATATATGTAAGATATTGAGCATCAAATTTCGCTCGAAGGGCCAACTTCTGGAGTCGCCTTTCCTCTGCAGCAGTTCTATCCCCAGCAGTAGCTGCTTCTTGCTCCATATGATTGTCTGCATCTGCAGCAACATGTCGCTCTCCAGTCTCTAAGTCTTCAAAGTCACCATACACTGAATCATCCTCATTTTGGCCATCCCCTTCCAACCCACCCTTCTGCTGTTTTGCAGCTTTATTCCACTCTCCTGTGACAAAACAGTCGCGGATCTCCTCAAACTGCTCTTGTTCCAGCCAATTGTGGAAGATGCTCATATCTGGTTTCAGCTTGGAGCAATCCTCCATGTCCACATCCTCAAGATCTGTACCAGTGTCACTCACACCCTACCCAACATAGCTCCTTGGTGACTAACCAATAGTACAGAAGAGGCCAAAATCCATGTCAGAAAAGTCTATTACATAGTAAAGATATATCCCCATGATGATATTTGACAGCATTACAAACATAATGCATACAACTGGCACTGACTTGTTTCACAGGATGAGCCAAAATACAGGTTGCAGATAGTCAGATGCAAGATCTACCTTGTGTGAATTCTGTCGTGGCCTGAATAGATCATCATCACTCTCATCTGAATCATCTTGCTGCTGTAAAGAATTTCCTGGAGATCTGCCATATACTAGCTGCATCAAATTCACTTTCTTCTGTGCAGCAGCTGCAGCTCGTGCAACTAATCCCTCCTTCCATCTCCCAGTTGTGCCCAATTCCAGTGCTTGGTCTGACCAAACCCAAAATGTTACATGTATCTGTTGTTAGTGACCAGACAGCCCACTGGAACTTAATGTTTTTTGATTTCCTTAGATTTAGTGTAACATAGATTGGAGTGCTGCACAAACTCTACTCTCTAGAATGGAGTGAAGAGAGACTCTGTACCAGCACCAATGTCCATATCTTCATCTTCTGACAAGTTGAAGTGCATCTCTGCTGCCTGCTCAATCTCATCCCTAGTCAGTGTGCTAAGAGCATCACCTTCTCCTCTCTCTTTCTTCGAATCATCATCCTCTTCATCTTCATCATCACTGCTGCCTTCGAAATCTTCCTGCATTTTCAAAGGCAGGCTTACCAATTTGCTCCATGTGTCAAGAAAACAGCTCTTCTCAGACCCAATGATTAGAAAAGGTGAATACCCAATACTGTGACTCCCAATGCAGAAGCTTTTGTTCACTGCACCTCAGAACCAACAATTTGTTGGGAAACAATCACAGACCATGACATCAAAAATGCTACAGAGGTCTGATCTCTTCATGCACCAATTCCAACTGCATACTTAGTCTTAAGGAATAAGAAATAGTCATACAGGATCAGATGCCATGGTGTCTGAATCTTCAGACACATCACTAGCCTCTGCAGACTTTGCATCCTCTGTGTCAATGGTTGCAACTGTTGTGTCCCCATCATCCTCAAAAACGGCTCTTCTCCTCATTCTTCCACCTTCAAATTCCCTTACCTCAGAGGGTCCAGCCTTTGGTAAATTCGGAGTTTTTGAGCTCATCTTCTTCAATGTTAACTTCCTACTATTAGGAGTGGAAGCTCCAGCTTTGACCAACCTCCCTACCTCCTCAGCAGAGTCAGAATTTTCAGCATAATCAGCCACGCCTAGAGGCCTATTTTCCTGAGTGTTTCCTGGCTGCTCTTCATCACTGGTTTCATCTTCCTCCTCATCACTAGCCTCTGCTTCTTCTTCATCACTCTCACTCTCCTCATGATCTTCTGCTCCTAAACTTACAGGGGTAGTCCCTCGGAAGAGCTGGATAAAGCTCTGGTCCAACTTCTCATCAATTGAATACTTGGTGTTTTGAAGAGTGTTGACCATGGCTTCACCCACATCCACATTCTTCTTCTTCTCTGCAATACAAAGATAGTCACATTGGAAAAACAGAAACTGAGAACACAAGCGAACACAAGCAGTCCTCAAGGTTGAAAGCACAAAATCATATGAGTCCAACTATCTGAGGAGTTGAAAGACACCTTCTTGGGTTTCAGCATTGTCTACGGGCTTTGAAAACTGAACTTGGTGGTCATTGATGTTGATGTAAACAGCATCCTTGTCATAGAGCATCTCTCCCACATCTGACATGGGTGCATACAGCAGCTTCTCCTTTTCTCGCAACCCATGTTTCTTGGTTGCTGAAGGCAGAGGACAGGGGTCTGGGAGGGCAGCAATCCCTGCTAGCCTACAATCACCCACCCCTGCAATATGTACCTGCCTCAAAATCCACACCTTATTCTTGAGTCCTCAATACAGCATAACTGTCAGACTCTACCTTATGGCAGCCACAGTAGAGCATATGCAGAGTTATGCCAAAGGAGACAATTAACAACTAGAGCTGCAAGAGAGTACCAACCTTCATTCCTTGCTTGAGGTTACTACCACGCAGATAGCCATACAGAGTGACACTGCGGTCACATTTGGGATCAACCTGCACCTTCTCAGGAGGAGTGACATCCTCAAATCGGTCTGCCAGAATGTAAGGGTGGCTTGCTCGCCATGTCAAGGGCCTGAATTTGGCCACTGATATGAACCTTGCCAGGTTATGCACCTCTCGCTTTGGGTACCTATGCTCCCACAAAAACAGGAGCACCACCCACATCCTCATTGAGGCTTCATACTCACAGCATCACAACTCAATACAGGACACTTCTGCATCAATCTGATTCTTCTTCACAGATGATATGAACTGAAAGGCTTACTCACTTTCCATACACAAGACCAGAGAGGTAGAACAATTTGGCTCCATCGTAAATCTCAGTCCAAAACCGGTTCTTCAGCTTTTTCTTTGTCTTGCGTAGTCGTTTTGCATCTTTAAACTTGTCGAGATGAGTTAAAACACCCATGACTTTGGGAAAGCCATGAACCTGCAAGACATTCAAAAACTCGAATGTTTCCTGCACCAACCAACAAACTCAACACATCAGTTTCCATCATTCACTACACTACAAGGTGCATGCAAAGATTCAAGCAACAAATCAAATATTACTAGTAGCTCGTGTTGGGGAGGCTCACCATCTCAAAGCCGAAACTGCCATCAGTGAGTAGCAGAACCAGATCTGCAAATTTGGCTGCATCAATCATTGCATTGATATCATTTGCACACTCCACAAACTGGAGCCTCCTCTGTTTGCCTGGAACAAAAACCAACAAACTCACCTGTCTAACTGCCAATCTGCATTCATCTCTCTCTCTCTCTCTCCACAAATGACAACCCATAAGTGACACCAAACACAACTCATACACAAGGAGGTGCACCTCAGCAAAGTGGTCCAGCCACTTCAAGACTCTTCTTTTATCCAGGACTCCAAAACATCCCTTCAATTTCAGTGCTGGTTTGCTCTGCAGATGTTGGATGGAATCCACAAAATACCTGCAACGACCGTGATGGGACCTCTGACATCGGAAAGGCTGTGTTTCGTATAATGCTTTACAAGTGATTGTATCAAAAGAGTCTTGCCCACCTGCATTCATTCATTCACTGTCACCAACATCAGAAGACACAAAGGATCTAGTCCAATCTTGCAATTCACAAAATGCATTTCCAGATTCCATCTGCATTTCATTGAATCTTCTGTTGCAGGAATGAGATAACAGGGAGATCAATCAATCAATCTGCAAGCCATAAAGATCAGGTGGGCTCAGAGGGACCAGGAGTTTGCAAATACAAAAAGTACCTGAGGTGGTCCTTGTACAACAATGATGAAGGGGGCAGGTTCACCGCTAGTGCGATCCACAAGTGGAACATGAAGCCTGCGCTGCTCTTTCTCAGCAGTCCGAGACTGTAATCTCTTTGCCTTCTTTGCAGATTTGAATGCGAAAGCCTGTGCAGCCTCAAAATACCATCATCATCAACTTAGATTTCTGTAAGGAAAACGATTAACAACATCGTCAAGAACCATCATCACCCAGTGTCTCTGCAGATTATCCAAACCCAACAGTTGCTTTGCAAAATACCGTATAAAACCCCTACCCTAATCCTGCATGCAGAGAAAGAACGACACTAGGGTGCGAGCCAAACATTCGCAATCAACGAACCACGATATCCCTGAAACTCAAACGGTGCTCAGTCGTCGAAGAACGTGCAGGCAAGCAGCAGAAGAAGTTACTGACAAAAGCCAGACAGACAGACACACGCACACAGAAAGAGATTCAAAGAAATGGTGTGTGTCTGACCTTGGGAGCCGATTTCGCGGAGGAAACGCCGCGCTTCTTCTTGTCGATGGAGACTTTCTTCTCTTTGGCAGGACCAGCCTGTGCTTGTCTGTGCTGCTTTTGAGCTCGGCCTCCCGGGGCTGCTCCTGGGACCGCCATCGCCCCCAGTCTCCACACCAGAAGAGGAGTAAAATGTCAATCAAGCGAGCTGTGTCCTGTCAAACCCCCAAAAACCCTAAACCCTAAACCCAGAAAGAGTGAATATGAGCATGAAGAACTCAGAACCTTCCTGCCCTAAAAACTTTCTGCATAACCTAGACCCTGCGCTTCTGATCTTCAGATGAAAATTGTTGAGAGTTGTATGCATGAACTGCGCACACACTTACATGGAAAACAGAATTGTGGGAAGAAAACTACACTATCCAGTGCTGGCTTCATGGACCTTAAGAGGACAAATGGTCAATAAGGATGATGGAGTCTTGAGCTACTGTCGAAAAGAAGCTCCTCTCTACATAGCATCAAAGAAACGCAGTCCATCCATCTTTGCACACCACTTTTGCAACTTGGGTAAGCTTGAATCCCACCCCAGGCAGAAGTTTGTGGAGCAAATGTCCTCTTCTTCTTTTCAGTGATTCCTTAAGGATTGTGAAGTGTAAGAGGCATTTGCTCATTTGTCTGTTCAGGTCTTCATGACATTCCTCTGTGACTCATCGACCCTATTTCTCATTTCTCTTTCTCTAATTTTGTCCACCAGTGTTAGCCAACATCATGAGTGTGTCTTCCTGTTCCTTCCAGAACTGCAAGTTGCAAGCTGAGGACACAGATTTGTACAATGGCTTGAGATTTTGTGCAGATTTTTGTAAACTTATCTACACCGACTGTCAGGAGCTGATGAAGTGAACGTTGGATGATAGTCATGGCAGCTTGTCACTGCTATCTATTTGTTATGTAAGAAGGTCATGGGTCTGATGCTTTGTGAGCGACTCTCCTAAGATTATGGTTGCACTCATTTGTCACGGCTATTCGTGATGGAAGAAGGTCATGGGTCTGATGCTTTGCATGGAGCTACTCTCATAAGCTTTTGACCGCACGAGTTGTAGTGTTATCTTAAATTGTTCTTGTGGAGATTTTTCTCTTCAATTTCAGTCCACCAGTCTGATTTCAGGAAGTTTTACACCCACATGCTTTTTATTTCAAGGGTTGCAAGGAATGGTTTTCCACATTGTAACTATCAAACCAAGGGGACTCATGCTGGCAGGAGAATTCGAAGAGGATGCAGAAGGGCTTCAACAACTACCGTCTGCATTTGCCCACCCTCTATATGGAGGCTTAGATCCTTCAGGTTTAGATGCTTGCTTGTACAGGGGCAAGCGAAAATAAAATGAAGGTTAGCCTCACAAGCTTGTTGCAGCTTCAATGAATGAAGGTGCAACTTATTCTGTTCTACTGTATTTGGTTTTTGCTGGAACTGACACAACAATTGCCTTCAAAGTGTTATTATGAAGTTTTCTCTCTTATCTCAGAGATATCTGTAAGCTTTTCACTGGGTTGACGGAGGGAGTAAGCAAGCAAAAGGTTGAAGTCTTATAGTATGATTGATAATACATATTCTGTCTATTTGGATTTTGTATGAACACTTTGGATTCAAACTTTAAAATTTGATGTGGTATGTATCAAACTGCTCTGCAACCAAAATGGGTGCTTACACTCTCCACACAAACATCCTACAATGAAGTAAACATTATTGTCTACAATTGCAACTCCCCACATTCATCACATAATTGATCAACTCAGTCACAATAATTATGTACACAGAACTCAAGTTATGGAAAGTGCAATAGCTAAAATCTGTCACACATATGAATTGCTTCAAGCATCTAAACAATTGATTTTTTTTTCAAGATGCCAAGGTGTCTTGACAGGCTACATACAAACCCATGTGAAGGTATTGATGGCAAGTTGAAAATGTGAAGGGTAAGTGGTTGTCGCTACCATTTATTTTGGTGTGGAAGGTTGCAGCTCCTTAGGCAATTGGGCAGTGATCCAGAGCAGCATGTGTAAGGTGTGTTGGTGAAACATTTTTTTAATTAGAGATTCCATGGTGATCGCATAGATGCAAATGCAAAAAACATAGTGATCATTTGCATGTTGCAATGGAGCTTGCAGAGATCTTAGTTGTTCATGAGTAAAAACAGTAACTTGAGAAAAGTTCATACTAAATCAAACAACATCAATTGAAAGAAATAGAGTGAAAGAAACTAGAAAAGCAAACAAGTTACAAGAAGACTACGATGAATTGGGGGGTTCAAACCCGAATCCTTATGGATTGTACGCACTACAACCCAACCTAGAACTACAAAAGCCACACACATTAGAACCATACTTGCATACCCACATTAGTACATGTTACCAATACATCACAAGATAAGCACTTGCAAAGCACCCACCCAAAATGCAACAATAGCGTAAACCAAAATATCACTCATGCAATGTTCAAAGATTCAAAAAAAGAAATTTCCAATTCAATGAAAAGGAAGTTGAGTGGAGTTCCAAACTTCCACTAATTTATATTCCCATTAGGAGCCACATACATTTGGTACCAAACTGAAATCTTGATCATCAACTATAATCTTCATGCCATAGTAAATAGCTTATTGTTACCATATAAGCTACAAGTGCAATAGAAATGATAATAAAACTTGCACCAAGAGTTATTGGCATAACATATCAAAAATCTACTAATCTAATGCATATCTCACATTATTGTCACTCCAATCCTTCATGGCATCCCCAAAAGAAAAACTATCAAGAATGGAATGATTTTATGTAAACATCCTAACAACCAAATCCAAGTGTTTGGTTAATCAATTGTGCAACTTGGATTTTAGGAAAAGCAAGGTGAAAACACAATGATCATCTTTTACACTACTTAAAATCATGACTACAAACAACTGTGCTAATAAGTACTAATTTATATGTCGAATATAATACAAATTTGTAATCACAAAATAAAAACATACTTCCCAAAAATACATACAAGTCAACTAACAAGATCTACAAAAGCACAACAGTTTCAATTATGTACTTCAAACAAGTAATTTTGCCATGTAAGATCATAATGTAAACCAATAACAAAATTAGACATATTCAAATCTATACTTCAAGCAAGTACATATACACATAAAAAATTGTGATGAAATTTCTTTCTAAAAATTGTACAACAATTATGATTTCTTCTTTTTATTTCTCAATCCTCATACTCCTATTTTTTTCCTACAAGTATTTTCAAATTCCCAAAAATGTACCATACAATACAACTCCACATGGGAGAGAAAATAATTCCAATTTTCTTTCCTTGAAACCTAATTCATATTTGAACATTAATAAATTCTAATTCTAATTATCCCTCATCCTTGTTGTTATGCCTTAACATTTACAAACATAAAATACTCAGACAATTAATGTTATAACATATTGTTGAATGCTAGTGTCAACCACAATTCAATGATAGAGTTGCACATTAATGGTAGTTCTATGATAATAGCATGGTTGTTTTGCACAGTGATTTTTTTTTAAAAAACTCCAAGATCAAATTTACTTTCATCAAAAAAGGTTAGGAACAATATTGTGCAAAACAAAACATTCTAGGAGGTTGGTATTTGCTATTGGCACAATATACAAGTTGTCATATCTTGAACACTAGAATTTTGTATTTTGCAAGAACTTATTTAGCAAGGGATGACATGAAATTCACCTAGTTTTACATTATGAAGCAATTTCAAACCTTTGGTTTCAAGAAACTTGGTAAGAATGCCATGCTCAAAATGTCTTTTTAGTGAAAATGAAAAATGTTATGTGGTAGACAATAACCCTTCAAACTTACAAACTAAGGCTTAAGCAAAAAAATTACAAAGCTAGGTTAGTTTGAAGTGATATGCAATACACTACAATCACAAAAGGTGCAACTTTTAGATTTGAATTGAATAGCAACACTAGTTTATAAGCTTGTGAACACTATAACCCCATTTGATCCAAAACCACTATGAAAAATCACATTCATCAAAACCACACCACCTTATAACTAAAGTTCAATAAACAATATACAACTATCCCTTGAATATTACAACTATTGTGCAATTATCCCTTTGGAAATATGGGGTATTAATAAATAGATTGTTATGTCAAACAATTAGTTAATTATATTATAGTTCCAAGTGAATTGAAAATGGGTCTTCTATACGATAATTTATACACATCATACATATATATGTAGTCAACCATATTTGACTTTTTCAAGTGTTACATCAATATACATGTGGCAACTACTTTAAAATTATTATAAATATGCCACTAAAACAACAATTATGTTACAATTAGTGTACAATGTACACACATGCAATCATGCCACGTGTCCACATTTCCACTACCCATTATTGGACACAATTGCAACCTTTTTTTTTATTATGATTCTCATTTATACAATTAGTAAGCCCATTAATGTGTCACTAATAAAATATCAATGTTATGATTATAGTGCAACTACTTATAACTTAATAAGGATACAAATTCATATGTAATGTTTTATAAAAAATTATTGTTTCAATCATTTGACTATTAAATATTTAATATGTTTAATATGCTTACTTATTATGAACTTATTGATTATACTAAATAATTGAATATTAATATGAATAAATAAATGTAATTCATATAATTAATTTTATATTAACTAACAAAATAATTATTTATTAAATAATAATCAGAAAAATATTTATCCAAGTTGGGGATACTTCATAATGTTAGATCGATTATTTAAAATAATTATTAATTCATTCATAATTTCCAAATCATTAATTATCTTAATTAATTAATCAATTATTTGGATACATATAATTAATTTAGATTTAAAACTAAAAGTAATGTGTATATTATATTAAAAATTCAATTTGATGTACATATGGATACGCCTATCTATACCTTGATGTTTTCCACCCAAATTCATATTTCATATTTAACATTTAATAATGAATTTTTTTCAATAATTTTTACCTTACTAATTATTAAATAATATGTAATTTAATTAACCATTATGAGTTCATTAATTAATATAAATTATACAATTTTTTCATTTAATTATTTCATTAATTATTTTGAATAAATATTCAAAAATTCAGATGATAAGTGGTTAATTATGTGAATTTAACTAATTAATCATTTGATAATAAACCATCAAATAAATTATATTGATTATTTAAAATTATTTTTATTTTTATTACAATAATTAATTAATTAATGTTAAATACCCTAATTCATGAACTAAATAATTATTTGAATTAGACTAATTAATTTAGATAACTAGCTCATCAGTTAATTAATTCAAATAATCAATCCAAATAATTAATTATCATGTATTTAATTCAAAAATTTATATTTCAATAATTATTTTCATAAAATCGAATAAATTATTTTAATAATTAATTCACATATATAATTATCATATAATCACTGATTTAATTGTATGACTCACATAATAAAAATCAAGCACAAAACATGTGGAAAAATCTTTCTACAGTTACAACTCAATTTGTAACTAAAGAATGATTAAAATATTCAACCCATATGTTAAATGTTTTTGAATTTCATGTTACAAACTATATAAATAAGGTGTTTTCCTATGTTCCACATTAAAATACATTTGCCATTTTAGGATGAGCTCAAAAAAACTTAACCCTATTGTAGGTAAAACATACAATAAAAAATAATATTTTCACTTCTATTATTTAGTTCATTTAGTCTTGTATTTTTTTACCTGCTTACTTACTTAAATAAATAAGTGGGTCATATTTTTCTACCTACCTATGTAGGTAGGTCTTAATAAGTACGTAGATATGTATGTCCTAAGACCTACCTAACTACTAAAATATATATATATATTTAATTTATTCTTTCCAAAATATAATTATTATGCGATGTGGCAATTTTGTATTATGCCATGTGTCATAGTCTCGAACCATCATAATGGACGATGGAAATCAAAATTTCAAAAAAAAAATTATGTCCAAAGATGTTCATAATGTCACATGTTAAATTTTAATGAATGGATGATAATTAATGATATCAACATGACATCATGGGCATAATCATAATGGAGTTACATAATAGTTTTAAATGAGTTATTTTAACAGAGTTGCAATTGAGTTGTAATGAGTTGCAAATGTTTTGTGCAATTTAAAAATTGAGTTGCAAGGCCAACTGTAAAATACCATTTTTTCTCATAGTGAACAAATAAATTTGGTACCAATCTAATCAATTATCGAACCACATATTCCATTAAAAACTTAATAATCAAATACATCACAAATTTAATGGGTCATGATTTGACAATAATAGTCGTGCAAAATTTGTTTTTCGTAGGTTCACATGGAATAAACATGAATGTCATTCATCTACTTGTGTTGTTTGAGCATTGATATTGTGCGCATTATTTGAACACGAATGTCATATGCCTATTCATATTGTCTAAACATGGATGTTATATGGCTATTTGTGTTGTTTACACATGAAAATTATACACACAACTTTCGTGTTTAAATAATGCACGACATTCGTGTTTAACCAATATGGACTTATGAAACAACAAATTTCACATGGATTTGGAATGAACCCATGAAAATTGTAAATTTGTGATGTAGGTTAGGTTATCAACATTACTTCCATTAATCATTTTTTCAAGATTTGATAACAATGAAATCCTTTTAAAGTCATCGACAACATATGTGTCCATACTACATTAAAATTAATGGAAACTTCATCACAAATATTGATAACAAGGTACTTGGCTTCACTACTATAATTCATAATTTTTTAAGAGGTTCAAATTGGCAATTATATCCATTTTTCAAAATGACAGGGTTTAAAATGGCCAATGGTCTTTAGTCAAATTGAAAAATTAATCAAAATGGCCAATGATTTTTAATAAAAACAATCATGTTTTTTAATCAAGTTGCACATTTAATCAAGATGGCCAATGACTTTTAGTCAAATATGACATGGTTTACTATCCTATGAATCTCGTTCCTACCTACTCATCCATCTATTTACTTAATTAGTTATTTACTTACCTATTATCCACCCACCCACCTACCTTTTATTTACTTACCTACCTACCTACATACCTACTTATATTTTTCATTTTCGTACAATTTACATACTTACCTACCCACCTACCAAAATATTATTTACTTCCCTATCCACCCATTTACCTACTTAATTTTAACCACTAGGTGTAACCATTAGGTTTAACTATTATGTTTAACCATTAGGTTTACCAAAATTTTAGTCATTAGGTTTACTTTAAATTTAGCCATTAAATTTATCCATTATGTTTAGCCACTAAATTTGGCATTAGGTTTAGCTTAAGTTGAACCATTCAATTTTATCAAGAGGTATAGCCTAAATAACCATTAAACCACTAGAGTTACACATTAAGTTTAACTTAGGTTTAGCCATTATGTTTAACCACTAAATTTAAACACTAAATTTAACCTAAATTTAGACACTATGTTTAGCTTAAGTTTAGACATTATGTTTAGCTAAGGTTTAGCTAGTATGTTTAGCCATTAGATTTTGCCACAAGGTTTTGCCTAAGTTTAACCATGAAATATGCTTGGCCATTAGGTTTATTGATTAAATTTAGCCACTATGTTTAGCCATGAAATTTAGCCATTAAGTTTATCAACAATGTTTAGCCACTATGTTTAGCCATTCGATTTAATCATTAAATTAAATCAAGGTTTAACCATTATGTTTAACCATTCATTTAAATTGTTAAGTTTAGTCACTAGGATTAACCATTGGTTTAAGTTGCTAAGTTTAACCACGAAAATTAACCATTAGTTTAAATTAGTGAATTTAACCACTAGGTTTAGCCATTAATTTAAATTAATGAATTTAACCACTAGGTTTAGCCATTAGTTTAAATCGATGAATTTAACCACTAAGTTTAACCATTAGTTTAAATCATTGAGTTTAACCATTAATATTAACCATTAGTTTAAGTCATTGAGTTTAACCACTATGATTAATCATTAATTTTAATCGTTGAGTTTAGCCACTAGGTTTAGCCATTAATTTAACTCGTTAAATTTAATCATAAGTTTAAATTGTTGGATTTATCCGTTAGGTTTAACTATCACTACTACAAAATGTGGGTGCAGTTCAATAGTCCCCATTCACTGGACTAATGAATTTACTACTTCTTCATTGGTCCCCGTTCACTACAACCAATGAATTCATTCAAATCTAGTGAAATCATTTGGCGTATAGGAACACCTTTTGTTGTAGTGTATGAATTTAAGTTAGTGAATTTAGCCATTAGGTTTAGCCATCAATTTAAGTCATTGAATTTAGCCACTAGGTTTAACCATTAATTTAAGTTATTGAGTTTAGCCACTAGGTTTAGCCATCAATTTAAGTCATTGAGTTTAACCCCTAGGTTTAGCCATTAATTTAAATTGTTGAATTTAACCATTAGGTTTAACCATTAGTTTAAGTCGTTGAATTTAACCACTAAGTTTAACCATTAGTTTAAGTTTAAACTAACTATTGTTGAGTTTAACCAATACGTTTAACCATTAATTTAAGTCGTTGAGTTTAACCACTATGTGTAGCCATTAATTTAAGTCATTGAATTTAACCGCTAAGTTTAACCATTAATTTAAATTGCTAAATTAAACATTAGTTTAAGTCGTTGAATTTAACCACTAGGTTGAACCATTAATTTAAATCGCTAAATTAAACATTAGTTTAAGTTGTTAAATTTAACTACTAGGTTTAACCATTAGTTTAAGTCATTGAATTTAACCGATAGGTTTGACCATTAGTTTAAATTGTTGAGTTAGGCATTAGTTTAAATCATTGAGTTTAACCACTACATGTAACCATTAATTTAAGTCATTGAATTTAACCACTAGGTTTAGCCATTAGTTTAATCACTAAGTTTAACCATTAGGTTTAACCATTCGTTTAAGTCGTTGAATTTAGTCACTAGGTTTAGGCATTAGTTTAAATCATTGAATTTAGCCACTAAGTTTAACCATTATTTTAAATCATTAAGTTTAGCCACTAATTGTCACCTAAGTTTAGCAATTATGTTTAATGATGTGAAATAAACATGTGAAATAAGTGATAAAAGTTGAACAACTTTGATGGTGTAGTCCATTGGTAAGCACTTAGTTTATCATTGTGAGGGTTTGAGATTCAATTCCTTATACTTACAATCTATGTGCATGCTTGAAAGGCTAAAGTAGGTAGGTTAAACTAAGGTAGTTCAACAAGGTTAAGTTAGGTAGGTTAAGTAGGTTATGTTAGGTTAGGTAGGTTAGGTTAGGCTAGCACCTACCTACTTAAGTGCCTTTTTCAACCTACCTAAACCTATTTACTACCTACCCACCTATTTACTTACCTACCTATTAATTTTTTAGGTAATAATCCAAAAAATGACTTTAATTTAAGTATAAAATTGACCTAGTCAAATGGTCCACTATCTACTAATTGAATAGTCAGTCATTTTGTCAACCATTCTACCAATCAAAACGACAAGGTCCAATTTGACTACCAACCACGCAATACATGGTCAAAATGACTTGTCCAAATTGACAGCGTGGTTTTTCTTACACTTGTCATTTTTGGGTATTTTTTGACTAAAAAACCCAATTGAACAGACCATGAATTGTAGTAATGCCTTTTACACAACAACTTTGGTAAACTCAATAATAATGTGATGCATGTTTTTAATTGTATGCCAACCAATGGAGTTAGATTAGTGTTTGTGCGAAATGTTTTTCACCTTCAAAATATCAAGAAATTATTTCATGCTTTCAAAATTTGTCAATGGTCTTGCATGTATTAGCAAGTTTTAAGAGTTACAATATGACAACAAATGAACTTGTGTTTTTTCTTAATAATTTCACCAAAAACAACCACCATTTTAGCAACAATATTTCAACCCCTACTAGCCCACAACCACTCAATATTGGCATGTTGATTGTTGATAAACATGAAATATTGGCCCACAATGAATTTAGGGCATGGAAATCTTGCACTTCTACCTACCTACATACTTTTGCAAATTGTCAAACTTAGATACTAATAGTTTTTTCCTTACCATCAACCTCATTACAAACTTTGTAGTGAACCACATTTAGCTTCCCATCACACCCAACAATAGCCTCAGCCCAAGGTAATTTTACAACGCACACCAAGTCAAGATCAACAAGTTTAATAGACAATGATAGTGATAAAGGAAATACATGTAGACTTCAAGATGATGATGTTATGTATGTAGAACAAGGAGCCTTAATACTAAAAGACATTTCATATTTAAACTCCGTTGGCAATTGCAATGAACTCATCACAAAATCCTTGAACAACAAATTCATCATTATTGCAAACCTTAAACCTTGAACAAAACAAATAGATAACAAACTTGACACAAAAAATGTGAATAACAAGAGGAGAAGATGAGCTCATTGCTACAATAGATTTTAAACCTTGAGCAAGATAAATAAACAAAGATGATACAAAAACCTTAAATAGTAAGAAAATAAAATAAACTTTGGGCTATAATAAACCCTATACCTTGAGCAAGATGTAATAGACGATGAATTTGATAATGAGTTAATGAAAACATGAAAAGATGACCAACTTGAAAGAAAACAAAACAAAAAAAACTAGGTACCTTTTTATAATGTAAAAATTAGGAAGGTTTTGAAATGAATTTTGCACAAAGGATGCACATTGATGAAGGGAAAGGAATATATTTAATTTTGGGTTGAAACTTCCATTGCACACTCCTTTCCAATGCCCTAAAATCTGACTCCATGAAGAAATGGATCTTCATGCTATTATTTTTTGGCAATTTATAAAACCTTTAAATAATGTGCACAATTTCCTTCATGCTCCAAGTTACAACAAAAAATCAAGGCATAGTATTTTTTTTGTTATTAAAAGATGTGGTAATTTTCTATAATAAAATGTAAAAAGATCCAAGAAAACTCAATTTAACAAAATAAAGAATTGAGGCAATGAAAAGGGATGTAAAATGCATTCATGTGTGATGTTAACTAAATGAAAACATGTTAATATGCACCAAAACATTTGTAATCACTACTTAATATTTCATATTTTTAAGCAATAATTTAAATTAATGTTGAAATTTTTGGATTTACTTATATAACAACATTCATAATACATCATGGGAACATGTGAATAAAGTTGAAATCAACATAATCAATAAAAAAAAATACTCAAAAGTCATTTAAAAACAATATAACCAATGTTTATAAAGTAGTAAAACATTTATAAAATAACTTAAAAAGATGTGCAAATGTTTTTTTTGGAAATTTTAAAATATAAACTTTAACATAATAGTATTAAAAAATTAAATATTTTTTGAGAATATTTCAAGAATATTCTAAATTAAATAATCACCTAAAGGGGCATTATTACTTCCCATTATGGAAAATCATGTTCCTAGCAACCAAATTGCCTTGCAACTAGAGTTCCAAAACAATTAATACTCAATTATATTATAGTTATCCCATGAAAATACATGAAATTAATAAATAAAATGCCACATCAAAAAATTAAAAAACTATATTATAGTTACAAAATAAACATTTATATAATAAAATGTACACATTGTAAATATAGTTGTAATAAAACATGTTTGATTTTGTTGGTTACTTGCATTTTAGTAGCATGTGACAACCATGTTACAACTAAGGTAAATGTAACACCCAATTAATGATCATTTTGCAACTAATGTACAACCTTGAAACATATGATCATGCACATGTATGCATTTTCACCACTCATTACATATGACACTCTCAACTTCTTTACAATTAATTACCAACTATGATTCCCATTAATACAACTAATTGTGCCATTAGGTTGTCATTATATGAATATTACTTTTTCATTATTTTGTGACTATTGTTCAACTATTTTACTATTATTCTTTATTATATTGTAATTCACAACATCATGTTGCTTTATAAACATGTCAAACCATAGAAATGAAATTTTACTTTTGAAGTGAAATTTAAAACAATTTATATATTGTATTGTAACAAATTCAATTAGGGTGTACATTTGGATCAACCTTTATATATCTCAATGTCTTATAGCTTAAATGTTTAGAATTACTCTATTAACAAAGGTCGATTCCATTAAGTCAATCATGGGGCCTATGCGTGTTATAAAAAAATTCAAGGTGAATTACAAAGGATTTTCTTTTCCCTTCTAACAACTAACATCTAGTTAACATATAAGCCAAAATAACCAAATCAACCAAGTTAACATGTGCACAATTAGTATGCAACTAGATTTCAACTTGGAATTTGAAAATATGAAATTTAAGCTTAAAACCCGTAAGCAAACGACACATGGTAGTAAATTAACATATAAATCCCTTGTTGCATCAATGATCTTCGTGAACCTATGCCCATTGTCAAAAGATTCAAGATGAACTAGAAAGAAAAAGGTCTTTTTCTTTAAATATTTTATGCATTTTGTAGTCTTTCAATGGTGCAATTATCATATTGTTTGTTAAATAATTAAATTTTTTTTCCCAGTTTAGAAGTAGAGTTGAAAGGTTGTTATAAGTTTGTTTGTTTATTAAGAAAACTCAAAGGTTAAAATTTCTTATTCTTGTTCTTGTTCTTGGAGGTTGAAAGTTTTTATTCTTGTTATTATTTTTGGAGGTTGAAAGTTCTTATTCTTGTTCTTTAAGGTTAAAGGCTTTTGTTTTTGTTCTTGAAGGTTGAAGCCTCTTGTTTTGTTCTTGAAGGTTGACAGCTCTTGTTTTTGTTCATAGATGTTGAAAGTTCTTTGTTCTTGTTCTTAGAGGTCCAAAGCTCTTGTTCTTATTCTTGAAGGTTGAAGGTTTTTGTTTTTATATTGGAAGTTGAAGTTTTTTTCAAAAGTAAAATGGTGGTTTTGTTTGAAAAATAAAATTTTGAGTAAAAGAACATGTTCTTGTGATGTTATATGATTTGGCAAGGTTGTTAATAACTATGACATTTAAACAACCTTTTTTTGTTTAAGTAGAGGAATTTTTTGTTATAAATAGCTTGGGCAATGTATTGAGATTTATAGTCAAATTGTGTTTCAATAAAAAAACAAATTTTAAATGTCTTTGTAAGGCATTTTCCAACCTTTAATGCCAATGCATATAATTTCAAACCCATTTCATGTTTATAGATAGTGATGAAATGTAATTATGTAATATCTACCACAATTTGGATAATGACAATGTGTGTGCAAGGTTTGCACATTTTCATTGTAAGTTGCAATTTACATTACTAGGAAACATGGGTCTAGTTCACTAAACCATTTCACCAAGATGTATTTAAAATGAAATGGGTTCATTAGCTAATGTTTTAGCTTGGTGTGATTTTGCCATGGGTGAAATCATTTATGTTCAATTCATTAAAGTTAAAAAAATTATTCAAAAAAATTATAAATTAATAAAAATTTTATATTAATAAAAACATTATTGAGCATAACTATTTATTAATTTATTACAAATTTTGGTACCTCATGCAACTTTTTTAACATGTTATAGTTTGTATTAATTCATTTTCATAAATGAAAATACCTTTCCAAAAAAATAGAATAAAGTTTTATTCAAAATAAAATTTAATAAAATTTACAATACCACATATATATAAACTAATAATTAAGAAGTTTACATATAATGTTAGTACTTTACATAGTGTTAAAATGAGACGATAAAATCATTTATCCCTAATCAAAATAATTCACATTATGGTAATTTATTTTTTTGTTATTCAAATTATTTTAAACATAAATTTCAATAAATATTTTAATTTATTAATTTATAACTTATAATTTATTAAATATTTATGTTTATTTATTTATTAAAAATTTTGGTCATAAAATTTGAAAATATGTTACAATGTTGCATTTTCAATCACATTAAAAAAATAATCCTTAGAATGTTAAAGATGTGTACATTTTGGGAAAAAATTATAAAATGAAATTTGATTTTTTAAAATTTTGGCATAGTATGAAAAAAAAAATTGATTTTTGCAAAACATTTGGAATAAACAACATATAAATACAATCATCACCCCATTAGATTCATATCAAATGAAGTGCTTGGATGGCAATGGTAATGGGTTATCACCTTGAAGTCCCAAGGTTCAAAACTTGGTAAAACTTCCATGTCATCAATGGTGTATGTTGACCATATAGTCAACATCATATGTTGATCATGTGTACATAAAATGATATTTTTATTACTAATATAAATTTAAATTTTCGACTTAATATTAAATAAAATATGTAAATAATTTAATTTAATTAACAAATGCAATGTGGCAATTTACACTTTGATTAAGTTTTAATGAATTTGCTTATCCATACCAACTTGTAAACAATCACTAGGAGATCTGATGAATTAACTAAAATTTTAATTTAACAAATTATTGATGATTTCACTTGAATGATTAGTGAAACATTTGGTGAATTATGAACACCCTTATTAGTTTTAATTGTTCAATACTACTAAAATCAATTGCCATATAACTACATTGTAACCCATAACTAAACACCTAGTTGCAAAGGATATCAACAAACTTCATTTGTCAATGAAAGAATGAAAAATCATGCCACATTAAATTTATCACACAAGCATTAGGTTTGTTAATGAATGAACTTGCTTATTAATCATTCCATAATGTCACCTAGTTGCCATTTATAAATTGGGTGCATTATAAATATACACAAATACTACCTTGTGTTACATGAATTGTCACATTGTTTCCAATTAATTACAACCATTAATGTGTTTCCATCACACTCATAACTGTAAAGGAATTGCAATGGAAATCAATAAAGCTCATCATTCACTGCAAGGAATCATGGTTTATTTCATTAGAAAACTAAACCAAAAATCATTCATATTGACATTTGGTCAATTTGACCACTTAATCATATTGGACAAGTTGATTTGAACACATCCAACTTGACTCCAATGGAGATTTTTTTTATTGACCATAATTTGGTCTTTTTAATTAATCAAATCAGATAACAAATTGAGCAGCAAAAAAAAAGAATTTTAAGTTATTAGGATTTGTTAGGAGAATTTGAAAAACTCAAAGTTGAAATGGATCAACATCAAAGTAAGGTAATGTAAGCCATCAATCAAATGCAATAGAAAGAAAAGGAGATTGTAGATCTTCAATAGCTTTTAGAATGCCAACACCATGAATTTGTTGAATCTTCAATTGGCATAGATAAACGTTTAGCTAAGCAAACTAAACAAATATTTGAATTATAAATTGCCAATGATCAATATTGTGATCAAATCCACAATCTTCAAACCACGATGTCGATGATGGTGGTGCACAAATTGAAGGAAAATGATGATCTACTTCTCAATTAAACATTGGCTAACATTCACATTCAAACATACAATAGAAACCAAGGTGGGAAACTTGGTGGGACACACAATGTAGATTATTGTCCAAGGTATGCTCAATGAGGCATTTGAGTCGTAAAATGCGAATGAAGCTCTTTATTAGTATAAGTTAGTTTCATACATTGATGCTTACCCTAATCACATTTATCTGCCTCCATCCATTAGTCTAAATTTTAATCCTATTCATGAACCAACTTAAATTTCAGTTCAAGATTAGCAAACTTCATGTATAAGATTACATCTAATGGGTTATGACTAACTTGCAAATATTAGAAAGGGTGCATTTTCATATGTATTAGTCTCAATAGAATCTAAAGTTTTAACTATCATTAATTATTAAACTACATGTAAATGTTTTTGTACAAATGAATGGTTATGTATGATGAATTTTTTGTGTGCATATCAATAGTAAAATAAAATTTAAAAATAATTTTTTTAAAAAAAGCTTGTAATAATGTATATGTTCAATATATATAATTTATTATTTTTATGTAGATAAAATTTTAGTTTACAACATATTAAATAATGATACATAATTAATGATTTTGTGTAGTTTTAATTTTTATTAATTTTTATACACATGATATCTTAATATTTTATTTAAATTGTAGTAAATTTTCATTAAAAATTAAGCTACATGTAAATTATATTTTTGTAAATGAATAGTTATGTATGATGCAAATATTTCAAAATATTTTTTACGGAAATTTTTTAATATAATTTTTTAATAATTCATGTTCAATATATGTAATTTAATATTTCTATGTAAAGCAAATGTTAGTTTACAACAAATCAAGTAATGATACTTTCTTCTTTTTTTTTTGTGGAATTTTAGTATTTATTCATTTTTATAATATGATGTCTTAATTTTTTAAAATTCTGATAAAGTTTCATTAATTATTAAGCTACATGTAAATGTTTTTTGAATAAATAAATGGTTTATGTATGATGAGCTTTTGTGCATATAAATATAACAAATTAATTTGAAAATAAAATTTAATGAAATTTTAAAATGTAAATCAAGTTAATAATTTGTATGTTCAATACCCATGCAATTTATTATTTCTACATAGATTTAATTTTTGTTTACAACATATCAAGTAATGATACATTATGAATATATATTTCAAATTTTAATGTTTATTCCAATGTTGGCTATTAGTTCTAATTTTTTTTTAATTTAATTTTATTAGCCTTTTTTAATAATTAGAATATAATAATGATGAAAATAGTTAGTAAGGATATGTACTTGTCAACTTTTTTGGTTTGTAGTTGAAAAATAAATAAATAAATGTAAAAAATACTTTGAGTTACACTTGTTACTTTCAACTATGTTTTTTAATTGAAATGTAATTGTAAACATAGTTACAAAATGGGGGCTTTCCTACTAGTCATCCATCCCAAGTGGGTGATGTTGCAAGAAAACGTTGCAAATCCTTTCAACATAGTTTCCCACAAGTCATCTTCCAAAAGCTTCAAGTGTTTGGTGCCTAGTTAGCCTAACTCTTCTCATGTGTTTGAACTTTTTATGCTTCATAGTTCCCCTTATTCTTCCATCATCATTCCCATTTGGAAAACTTCATAATTATCCATTCTACGATTGGTAGGTGACATGGTGATCCAATAGGAGGGCCTCTTTCGGCCTTGGTTCACTTTTAGGGTTTGGATAACTTAATGGACCTTTTCCCCTCTTGTTTGTTTATTTCCATAATTAATGACACTCACATCATCAGTTTCACCTCAATGGTTCCAAACTTGTTTTCGAACATTTTTTGTTTTAGTTGGCCTTGGTGGAAATAATTATCTAATTTTGTAAACATGTAGCTTGGTGCCTTTATGGCCTACTTTCTAAGCTTTTCCCCTTTGGTTGGATTTTGCGACCATGAAAATGGTATTAGGGTTTGAAGAATGCCCTTTAGCTTGCTTGCCTTTACTTTTTCCTTTTTCCAAAAGGCTTTGGACGAAACAATGTGACATTTTAAAACATTTTTTAGGTTAAGGGACATCTAAGTGGCCAATTTTTCAAGATCTTTTCACAATCTTTTGCCCAAAGGCCTTCATATTTGTTACACATTCCCCCCTCTCCCTCCAAGCTTGTAGTGCCATTTTTCATCCTTTGATTTAAGTATTTGGAAGGCTTTTTAATCTAGGTTCATTAAAGTGTGTAAACTAACAATAAGTACCATCATAAGGCAAAATAAACAAAGGTGAATTCCATATGATAATGTTACATGACAATAATACCATCAATGAATTACCTCGAAGGAAAAATAATTAAAAGTTAATTATGGAATATAATTTCAATAAAGAAATAGTGGATAAATCTTTTAATCTAACTAGCTAAAAAGGCCTCTTAGTGATTATCTAGTTATAGTGGTAGGTTCATATTTATCATCCCTTATTTACTATGGGATGAAGCCACTAAAACAATTAATCTCTAGAAAATAAGGTAGTTTGTCACTAATTAGGATATGTGAAGGAGATTATGATAAGGTGAAAAAAATTAAGAAGATAAGGAAACCCATGTGTGGCAAGGAATCACTTTCAATTCCTTGTTATCTCTTCAACTCATTCCCTCATTTTTTCATTCCTAATTCCTTATCATTTTATTATTCAATTTATCCTTATCATATTATGAGTGTGATGTTAAGAAAATTGGTGTGTGTGAAATCGAAAAAGGAGGTTGTACTTGTGTGAAAAAAAAACATAATGGATTTTGGTTAAAGGTCAATTGACAATTTTTTTTTGTGTTTTACATTGATTTCTTGGATGCGAAAGATAATATTTAGTATTAGTTTGATATAAAATAAGGTAATTTTAGTATTAATTTGATATAAAATAAGGTAATTTTCATATGATTTTAGTTTGTTTCTTGCTTTACCTTTAGATTTAATTTAATGTTTTGAAAAATAATTGTTGAAAGATAGTTATAACAAGACAATAGTTATTGTATGAAGGTAGCTTATGGAAGGCAATGACTACAAATATGAAAGTAATAGCTATAGAGGTGAAAATGAAGTTATGTTTCATTGAAATATTATCCAAGGACTAGAAGATAACTACCTTCCAATACCCTTGGATTTTATTTTGGTTTTCATAAACAAAACATTTCCTTAAATTCTTTACAACTTATAGGCTAAAAACCATATTGCTTTCCAAAAGGTAATTTCTTCATAAACATGTTTTCATTGTTTTTACTCAATTTATTTGGTAGTCCTTTGCTCATGATAGTAGCTAGGATGTCGATTTTGTAGTCTTACATTTGGTGACCATGTCATGGATCTTATTATAAAAACTTTGGTTGGGAGTGTTTGAGTTTTGTTTTGAGGAAACATGCCACAAATTTTAATCTTAAAAAATTGATTGGGAATGTTTAAATTATGTGTTGATAGAGCCATGTTGTATATATGTTTCCAAAGTTATGGTCGATGTTTGGTTCCTGTTTTAAACCATGTCACATATATGAAGTTTCAAAATCTAGTTGGATTTTTTTAAAAATTTAATTTGTGAATGTTTTCAATGTGTTCATTTATCTAAAATGAAAGTAATTTGGACACAATAGTTTGGACAAAAGGTAGACCATATCATGTATAGTTTTCCAAAATTTGGGTGGATGTTAAGTTTTGTGTTTTGGGGAATGTTTCAAGTCTTGGTGTGTTTATTCATTGTTTGGGGGGATTTTTAAGGAAAAAATTGGTGGTTGTGAGTTCTATAAAATAAAGGGACTATGATGGTATTGCAACAAATAAAACATTATGAGGATAATAACCTTCCTACTAGTTGTTGCAAACTTTGTGATGGTAGTACCTTCATGTTTGTTGCTAAATTTATTTTTTTGAAATTTTGATTTATGCAAGTTCTTCAAGAGATGGGTGAAAGGAGGTGGTACATAAGTTAGTTACTAATACTCCAAAGGCACTAAAGGTGCATTCACACCTAATGTTAAGTCAATATTAAGTGAAAATCTAGGTAGCATCTTATGTCACAACAAAACATGTTGGGTTTTACAATTGGTTAATAAAATGACTATTGTCTTCTTTTACTACAATTGTAACTACAAGTTCATGTTAATGATTGCATACTTGTGAAAGACATTGTGGTGTCACATGGCATTGTTGTTTTGCGACTATTGTCGATATCAAAACTTGATGGTTTTTACACAAATATTACATTTTCAAAAATGTATTTTTAATCATCCAAAAATAGGTAATAACAAAATTTCATTCATTCTTGCAACCTTTGGTGAATAATAATAACTTATGGTCAGGTGATGTTGACATGGCATGCCACATGGCAATGAGGTTGATTAGTAGTTGCAACACCTCATGACTAGTGACAATAACTTCACATCATGATCCATGTCATTGATTTGATGAATTAATCTGATTTATTAACTAGTTGAAAATATTGCTATCCTTTGCAATTAATAATGATTCGGTCTTCCATGTGATGATGACACGGCATGCCATTTGGTAACAAGGTGTCACAAATTTTCATGGCAATCCATAATTTTTTGTGACAACATAAGTTTTTGTGTGTCTTGATTTTATGGCATCAATATTTGTCATGGCATGCCATTTTTTTTGTGCGTGCCACAAGGTTTTTGAAATCATGAATTCACATGCATGTGTATGTGTATTAAACAATCTATTGTTAGTTGTAATTATGACTACAATATTAATAGTTGTTTTGAACAAGGTGACACATAATTCCTTGACTTTTTAACTATTTAACACATTAACTTAGGTTAACATATCTATTAAGTTAATTTATGTATGTAGGTTAGGTTGGTAGGTAGTAGGTAAGTTGACCTAGGTTAATTTAAGGTGGTCAAGGTTCATTCAAGGCTAAAAATTTTGAGCTTTATAACTTTGTGTTAAATAATTAGTATAAAAAAATGTGGTTATGCAATTAATGAGGACTTGAACCCCAACGTGAAGGTGATCGATTCAAATCCTCATTCTTGCAACCTATGATACATAGAACATTTGGTTTATGTTAGGTAGCTTAATCTAAGCTTCTTGGGCTAGGAGTCTAACATTAATTATTTTAAATTTAGGCCACTTAGCTTAGGTTAGGTAGCCTAGGTAGCTTAACATATGTAATTAGCTTAGCTAGGTTAAGTTAGGTTGACTTTTGGTTAAGCAAGTTAGGCTAGATTGCTTAGTTTAGCTAGGTTATATTAAGTTGACTTTTGGCTATGCTAACTACATGGGCTAAACTAGGTTGACTTTTGGTCATCTACAATGATGCATAATGTGTTTATAGATTTTTGACACATGTCATCCATCCATCAAGGCATCTTTTGTAACACTTTGTTGTATAAAATGACTAAGTTGAGATGGCATGCACTTTACACGTCATACCAAGGTCATCAATGACATGGAATTTCAATATTAAGCCAACATTTAAAAAATTGTAGTCGATAAGATGATTGGGTTTTGTGATTAAATGTCCTTTGCGATTAAATGGATGAAATGACATGGGTAAAGCAACTCATGAGTGATTAGTTGCATATGTCCTTTTTTATTAATATGTAGTCGCAAAAACTAGTTGCAAAACCCAAAATGTGTTGTTGTGTGTGGCAACCAATGTTAAATGGGTGATTGTTTAATATTAAGTGAATATTAACACAAAATTTTCATGATAAATAGGTTTAAGTCTTAAACGGTTAGCTTGGTGTTAGGTGGACTTAATACTAGAGTCTTTAACACTAACTGTAAATGCCCCTTAATAATGGGAAATTGGGTTACAAACAATATGGAAAAGATAGGAATAAGGGTTAGTCATATCATTAAATATCCAAGTCAAATGGGAAAGAGGGTCAATTATAACCAAGGAAGGCAACAAGCCCTTAGGGGTGCAATCACAATAACATGTACCATAATAAGTGTAACGTTTACTTGGTTTTTCATGTTTTAAAGTCTTAGTTTAATTTGATGTTGAAATTGTAAGATTTGTTTATATAGTTGTATTTTTAATATATCATGGGAACATGTGAATTAATTTGAAATTAATCCAATGAATACAAAATAATAAAATCATTCATTAAACACTATAACATTTGTTTTAAAGTAGTAAAAGGACTTGTAAATGGATTTCAATTTTTTTGAAAATGATTTTTTTACCAAAATTTTAACATGAACTTTAATAAAATAATATGTTTTTTTTTAATTTAAAGATTTTTTTTGAAGATTTTTTGAGAATATTCTAAAAATATTCTAAAAATATTTCTCCAAAAGCAATATTAAAAAAAAGGTGGTGTGGCTCATGTTATCCCATTTGCACCTTTAGAGCCTAGTCCAAACTTGAAAAAATAAAATATTAGGATTTACATTTGCCACTATCAATATCTATGTTGCAAAAAATTAAATTTTTACCTCTAGGAAGCAATTAGGAATGGAAGGTAATTTGCAGAAATAACACCATTGTCAAACCAACATGATAAAGGTAATGACCAAGAGTTCAAGGACAAGGATGGAAAACCTTGTTGTAGAAGTATTATCAAAAATGCAAACGATAACAAATTGGCAAAGGGAATTGAGGGAATGGACAACCAAGGAGGCGTCTACCTATTTTCGAAGTACAAAAACAAATTTGGAGAAAAAATTATCTAACATATTTGGACATGGGTCATTTTTGTGTGTTATTCCCAGGTTCTCTTCTAAATTGGTGTTTTTTTATTAAGTGATGATAATAATTTAAACGATACATCATACCTTTGTTTGCACTTGTGTTTTGAAAATTATCATTTGACTTTTTGGGCTTTATATTGTTGTTTTTGTGTCAAGAGGAAAAAAATTATATTCCAATATAAAATAGTAATGCTGTGAGCCATACCGACACAACCATGTGCGGTAGTCTCAGTTTTTAACAGTTACATCAGGGTTATTTGAACGGGGTGAAGTTATTAAGGGCTTTTAGCGACTTCATAGGGTGATGAGTGTGCATGGTGCGAAGGGGGTTTTTTTTTTTTTCGAAATGCGTTATTGGTGATTAAGGAGTTGGATTAGTTCTTTTTTTCAGCAAAGGCTAATAACCGTAGTTTTAGAAACCTTGTTGCATAATTAGGGGCGAGAAATCTCTAGAGGGTTGGGGGTAGAAGTAGACACCAAAATCTACGGTGTTCAACACAACATTAATCTTGTTATGGTATTTAGAAAGTAGCAAGGATGATAAAAATTCTTAAGGCAGTCGAAGGGGTGTTGATGAAAGATTTAATAGAGGTAGAATAATTTTCAAGCCGTTGAACATAAGGTTAATTCAAGGTAACTCAACAATTAAACAGATAGTATAATAGTGTGCTAATAGCAACAAGAGTCTGATGATAATTGAAACATTTATTTATAATAGGGAGAAGCTCAGCAAGGAACTACAAGTACATGTAGAATCCTGAGTTATGCCTTAGTGATAGTTCACAACTGCACGAAATCTAAGATGCGCCGGATGGTGCGAACTAGGTAGTCCGCCTTGCTATTGGGAGGCAGTCGACGAATCAAACCGCGCAACCAACGATAGTGACCAACACCGGGAATTGAAGACCATGCGAAGATAGAAGTATCTTCAGTTTCGTAACAACCTTCACAAACAGTCTCGGGTTCGTCACCAGAAGCGGATCAACTTGCAGCAAGATCACCAGGGTGTGAGAGTTCGGAGAAATGCGATAGTACCAGGCTTGAGGAGATTCGATTTCAAGACGAGCACGCACTTCTCGAAGTTCAGGTTTTTCATCGCGAGGATGTTGGGTTAGGGTAAGATCTAAGGACGACTCCGGAAGCGGTTCTTCATTTGCTTGTGCGGCTTGCGGCCCGTAAAATGAGACCATGCACGACGCCATAATTTCAAGCAAATGAAGAAAAAGGTTAGATCTTCAATCGAAATCAATTTGACAATGGAGGTGGGAAAGACTTGTTACGTTGAGGTGCGCAATCGTAATTTATAGTTCGAAGAAGAAGAAAGAAAGGCGGGAGTAACGGCTTAGGACCATGGTAAAGTAAAATCGTGAGGTCAAAGGGAAAAATTGAGGGTGTAAGTAAAGTGGTTGGGGGAAAATGGAAGAGGTGAAAAGGTGTTTATCTTTCACGTTCTAATGGCCACCAAGCTTGGAACCTTCCATTGGCCACCAAGCTTTGGATCCTTCCATTGGCCACCAAGCTTTGGATCCACCTTCACCTCCCTTCTCCTTCTCTTTAAAAGGCGGACTCGGATCATGGGGAGTTTTTTTTGGCTTCGAGGATAACTTTCATGCAATCTTGAACACTTATTTGACAAGCTTCTTGAGGAGGGAAATAATGTTTGGTCTCGGTGGAGGGAAGAAGGAAGAAAAGTAGAATGAAAATCTAGTGATAGTGTTGGAAGGTTAAAACTCTAGAGAAATCTCAGAAACCCTCTCGGGTTTCTTAGCATAACTTTTTACTGTCATAGCTGTAGATCTTAAAATTTGGTAAGTTGGTGCGCCTTGTTGTTAGCTTTCCAGAGAGCTATAGCAAGCCGGATTTGAACAATCTATGTATGAGAAACAACAGTTTAAGTGACTAGTGGTCTACAGCAAGGTTTAATCATCATCTTTGTAAAACCCTCTCGGGTTTGGTAGTATAACTCCTTACTTTTGTAGTTGCAGATTTTAAGATTTGGTAGGTTGGTGCGCCTTGTTGTTAGCTTCCTAGAGAGCTATAGTAAGCCAGATTTGAACAATTCATGTGTGAGAAACAACAGTTTAAATGACTAGTGGTCTGCAGCAAGGTTTAATCATCATCTTTGTAAAACCCTCTCGGGTTTGATGGTCTAACTCCTTACTGTCGTAGCTGCAGATCTTAAGATTTGGTAGGTTGGTGCGCATTGTTGTTAGCTTTCTAGAGAGCTAGGGCAAGCCAGATTTGAACAATTTATGTGTGAGAAACAATATTTTAAATGACTAGTGGTCTACAGCAAGGTTGGACATGGTGTTAAGTCCTTAAACATTGGTTTTGATGAATGACAATTTGGCACAAAGTCCTAGAACGTGTAGTGTGTGCGCTTGGAAAAATATATCTATCAGTTTTAATCATAAATAATGCATAGGAGGTAGGTTACTTAATTTCAACTACAAACGTAATTTAATTTCCAAAATTACATTTGTAATTGTCCTTCATTAGTAGCATTTGTGCTTCCATGCATAATCACCTTGTAGAACCGGGAGTAGAAGGACAAAAAATCACCCCACAAGTGCCCATTACATCTTATTAATACTTGTGAGGTGGATCAACTCCATGATTTGATACAAAAAATAATGTTCCCACTTGGTACATGCACAATGTTTAATGAATAAATTCATTTTCCAAGCAATAATTAACACTATGCAATAAAAATTAATTTCATAATGTCCACAATTGCTTCCTATTGCCACCATTTATATATTGTTATTAGGACTTAACAATTTCATTTTATTCTTTTTTGTCAAGTTCAAAAAAAGATTCCAAATTTTTATTAACATATAAAATGCAAATACTTATATAATGGAATGATCCATGGTTAAATGACCCACTACATGTGTAACTACAACTAAAAACATGCTTGTAATATTTCAGCTTGCCTTAAGGTTCAATATTTTTCACATACCCTATGTATTGTGATATAATATACACTCAATAATGAAATAAAAATATGAATCACTTTTATCAACATGTAAAGGTGAAAAAACATTAATTTAGCATTTGTAACCATTCTTAAATCTTGAATAAATTAAACATGCATTCTTCAAATTGATATAATTTTTTGTGAAATTTTTATATTATGAAATTTGAATAATTATTACAATTTACATGGTTTGGGAATCACTTGGATCCATGTAAAAATAAATTGTAAAATAAAAAAATGCAATTCAAACACAATCAAATGTTTTACAATGGTTTCACGTCATGTTACCTTCCAAGGTCAATTCCTTACTTATGTGCTTTTGGAAAATGAATTGGGTGTGGGTTGTTTTATTGTTGACTTGCCCAATCATAACTATTTAATTTCCTTCCTATGTTGATATTATAATTTCATGAAAATGAAAAGACAAATAAGGACAAAAGAACATCTCCATTGTAATAGCCCATATGCAACTTCATATTAAATGTGAGAATAGGGTGGCACAAAAGCCCTTATTTCTTTGCAAATCTACCATTTATGATGGGGTAATATTCAAGCAAATTCTTTACTTTGAATTTCTTAAGGTTTTTTATTGGCCTACGTGTAGAATAATAAATAATACATCAATTTTGGAGTTGTAATTTTAAAGGTTTATGGGTAGGAAGATGCTGGCATTTACCATTAATACTAAGCTAATATAAAGGAAATTTTCCCCTCATGGTGAAAATGATCTAACTAAAGAAATTACCACATGCTTGAAAAGGAATGAAAGAAAGAAAATTTTAATTAAAAAAAGAGAATTAAACATGGCCCACCCATAACCTTGACTTGCACATGTGTCAAATGGGTCCAAGCACAATCAAGTAAACTAATGATTCTACTTTTATAGGGTTGAATGATAAGTACCACAAAATGTATCATAAAGTGGTGAAATTGTAATTTGATTGAACCAAAAGATTAAAATTAATATGATTTTTGATCTTACATGAACAAAACATTAAGGAAGGAATCAAATAGGTTATTATAAGTTGCAAGTTGGGATCCTACTTTTACAATGTCATCTTTTCTAAAAATAAATGAATGTAGATTAAAATAATTATGAAATAAATAATAATAATAAAAGACATTAAATATACCATATATTTTGTGAAAACATGTAATTTGCAAGTTATTTATTTCATTGTTTGTTTGTAAATAACTCTTAACATGGGTTATACATATGTATTCGAATGTATTTTCAAATTTTGTTCATCAAACTTTAGGTTCACCTTTTATGAGGTTAATTGATGAATTATTTTTTTGGTATTGTAATAAAATGACGTTTTAAGCTACTTTCATGCTAATGTGAACGTTATATAATTAATTACATGTTGACTATTTCTTTGAATTGGTTTAATTGATCAATATGCTTTCATCCAAATGTGATGAAGTTCAATGCATCCTTTCTTCATTGTGATCATTGGTGTAGAAGGCATTTGTAACTATATAATAAAAGTGTAGGAATTAACAACGCTAAGGAGGAACAAGGAAGCTTGGGGAATGGATGTTACCCAACAAAAATTTTACACATATAAAAAGGAAAAGAATAAGTTTGAGTGCACAAGAAAAGAATGAGTTTAATGAAAATGAATTCAAAATTTTCAAAGGTTTATATTGTTTTTAAATGCTTTTGCTACATATCCATAGTCATTAGTTTGATTGAAATTTCCAACCATGAAAAATCACGATTGGATTTCAATTTCAATTATTATAATTCAAAATTTGAATTTTCCACCAACACATTCCTATCAATACTTCATTCATCCAATTTGGAAACCACATCTTTGAAAATGGATGAAAATTATTAAATAATTAAACATTCAACTTACCTAACTAGGTGTTATTGACCCACTTAGGTAGCTTAGCTTAACTACCTATTGACTAGACTATTGACCTACATATATAGGTAGTTAATTTAGCTACCCTACCAACCTACCCACCTAACCTATATATAGTTTATGTAACTAGCACCCTTAATAAATAGCCTATCATTGTTTTAAATCCACATGCCTAGTCAAGTAACCTTCATAGGCTAGGTAATCTACCTAGGTGGTCATAAAACAAAAAAATATAGTTGTCAAGAATGTTATAAATATGTTCAAATTCAAAATTATGAGCTAGTAATCTAACCAATATGTAGCTAATATATATATGTAATAATCTACTATTAACCTAACACATGCTTAAATATGTTGAAAATAACAAATGTAAAAAAAACATCATAGGAATTTTGGAGCCGGTGCAAGTAGTCTTGTTACATTATCAAGTTTTTGCAAAGTCTTTTGACAAAATTGAAGTTTTGAAGCGTGATGCTTAGAAGGAGATGACCAAACAAACACATTATAAATAGTAAACAAGTTTTTATATTCACATATTCAAATTACAATTCTCTATGCAATTGCTTTTAAATTAAAAGTTATTGGGAAGATGAATAAGTTTATATTCTCTTTTTTTTTTATGCAAAATATTTGCACAATGATGGAATCTTGCACTATTGTGAATGTACAATAAGATCATCAATTAATTTTGTGTTCACCAACACACATAAATAGACATGTATGTCTACACACAATACATAAATGTATAGTGTACAAACAATGCATGTAACCTTGTTTAGTAGTTTGCATACTAGGATAATCAAGTAATATATGCCATGTGTATTTGTTATTTAGCTTAACATTATTATTTCTTGTTTATTGACTTTAGGGTGAAGTGGTTTCATACAAGTTCAACTAACAATCATGAATTTACATTTTTAACACTTTCAATACTAGTGTTTTTCACAATTCTTATTGTTGCACACATTCCTTTGGTCATTGGTTTTTTCTTGTTCAAGTTTGGAATTTTATGACATGATTCCCTTTAGGTATTATGTTGTGATGATGTCTTTCTCTTTGTGTTTGGATTATAAACAAATATCACCATGTGATTGTCTAACACAATGCATGAACACCTTCTTTATCAAACCTTGCAATGATGGTTTCCAACAATGTATTATAGTTGGAAAATATTTGGTAGTATCGCTAGAATTTCAAGCTCGTGCAATATGGTTTCAAGTAACTTAAATTGTAGTTGCAAGGAATCAAATGTTTTGAACTTTAATGCTTTCATATATTTTGACATACAATAACTTATTTTGTTGCACTCAAAATAATGTTGGAATTTCATCGATTTGCATTTCAATTTCTTAAGTAATGTGCACTTTGATGGATGGCTAATAGCTCAAGTATTCAACAAATAATAAACTTACATGCAAGGTGTAGTTGTTGAAAAAAAGATCATATTTTCTACTTCCCATGTATTAACTTCAGTTCTTTCTTGGAAGTTCATTTGGTTAAACTTGTAATTATAAGTTATATTCGATGTTGTGAAATTATACTTATTCAATTTCATAATTGCTCAAAAGAATTAATTTTTGGAACATTTGATCATGGATACGAATATCTACACTTGATTTTTGGAGATGGTTATTAATAATGATTTTTCATCCTTTTCATTTTATATGGTTAACTATTGTGTTTTGAATCTAACACAAAGATTTGAGGTTTGAGTTTTTGAAAAAATAGGGTATAAAATGATTATTTCACTCTTCCACCAAGTTATTTTTCTAAGTGCATGTGCTTCAATGATATTTGGTAGAAAGAAAAAGAATATAGGTTTTTGTTGATTTTGTATAAAAAGAACGAGTGAAAGAAAAAGAAGATAAGCTTTGTTGTTGTTGTTGTTGCAATTTGGATCTATTGTTTGTTTCAACTATTTGTTGTTGTTTGTTTTTTGGGTTGCAATCTTTTAAGATTTATGAAACTGTATAATGCAATTTGCAAACAACATCCAAAATATGTTTTTTGGGGTGATTGTTTCAAATATGTTTATAATTTGAAGGTTTTCAATTAGGTACAATAAAATATGGGATATGGCTATCCCAATGTTAGTGTAACAATTTTACTTTTCTTTGTAACTCATAATGCTTTGATCAAGTTTGGGAGTGTGAAGAGTAAGTGGTACAATAGCAACAATGCACAATTATGAACTAATGTGCTCATGTGCGGTCCATTGCTTTCATTGTAAAATTAACATCTTAGTCCTACAAAGAGTAAGGACTTAAGTTTAGGTGCCTCTTGGTGATGAGGGAAATTATCTCTATGATTGTTGTTGAAATAATCCAATCAAATCTCCATAGCCTTAAAAAGAAGGTGTATAAGATTAATTGCTTGAAGGGGGGAACATATAATCAATCTTGACCATGAATGTTAAGTGATGTAAGGTAGGGTGGTTCATTTTTTTAATCATAATGTTGGTTTTTGTAAAGTGTCATGCGTTTACATGCTATTAATATGCCATAAAATCAACAATATGTTAATTTGTGGCTAAATTTAAATTGTCAACTTGAATAAAAAGATGTCTATATAAAAACATTGCAACATATACACTAGTGTTGGTTTGGTATATAAGGTCAAAAATTGGTTTCAATATTGGTATCAAATACCAAATTAATCTAGTATGACCTAAGTATGGTGCCAACTTAATACCATTACCAACTAGAAGGGACTTGAGGCAATACCAATTTCATACCAATATGTATATATATGCATATACCTACCATATACCAACCCAAAATTAATATTGAATTTAATATCAACATAAAATTAATATCAATTTTTAAAAATAACTAATACTAGTAGTAAATTAGTATTAATTCTTTAAAAAGTGCCAGTAGGGTGAAAGCATACCAAGATCCCCCAAAATTGTAGTCACAAGTATAATATTAAATTGGTAATGTATGGACATCCCATCTTGGATTATTTTTGTTTTTTAAAAATATGTTTCATTAACTTTATACTTAAGTTAGTCAATTATTTAAAAAATCCAACAAACACTGAAGAATTTGAACATATGGAATATATTTGTGACAAAATAATTATTATGCCAAAACATGGTAAATTCAACTACATAAGTGATTGGTGTTCTAGTCCTAAACCACATATACAATTGGCCATGACTACATGACTCCTAGTCCATATGGCCTTGTTGTATTTACCATTAGTTGTAAAAATGGTGTAGTCATAAATGCCATTTGTGACTATGTCCTTCATGATTGCATAGAATCTCAAAAGCCACATTTTAAATTTTAAATATAATAATAATAATAATAATAATAAATTATTGTTGCCACATGGCATTTAAAGATGAATTCAAGATTTTATTAACCACTTATGAATTGACACATGGCAATTTAAACTAACAAAATTATTTTTCTATATGATGCCATGTGGCAATCAACTTTTAATCAAATAAAGACACTTGGAACTTAATTTAGGTATCTTGGGGCTAGGTGACCTACCTTACATGCCAAAGCCTAGGGGAACAAGCTAGGCAATCTAACCTAGGTATTTAGGCTAGGCTAGCAACCTAACTCTTAGGAAGGCTACCCACTTATACTCTTAGGAACTTAGGTAGTACATAGGATGAAGGTAAAAGGACTCAAACCCCTCACCTCCACTTTGAGGGGCCAAGTTTTCTACCATTGCACCACCGCATTTTTTTTGTATCAAATGTAGTTACCACAAACATATAAAATATAAGTTTTAAAAACTTAGGTCACCTTATACCACCTTAGGCTAACCTAGGTTGATCTACACTAACTTGGGCCATCCAACAATCTAGCCTAAGCTTCCATATGTTTAAGTTAATTTAGGTCTTCCTAGGCTAAACTAAGGTAACTTAGTCTAGCTTGGGGATACTTAGGCTAAATGAAATTATATTATGTTAAACTTGGTTATATTAGGTTATACTAGACTAAAGTAGATTATTTAAGTTAAACCTAGCTATATTAGGCTATACTTGGCTAAATTAAATTATACTTAATTAAATTAGGATTTACTTGGTTAAATTAGGTTATACTTGGATAAATTAGGTTAAACTTAGTTAAATTAAGTTAAAGTAAGTTATTTAGGTTAAACTTTGTTACATTTGGTTAAACTAAATTACAATAGGCTATATTTGGGTCTACTTGGCTAAAATAGGTTATATTATGCTAAAGTTGGCTAAAGTAGGTTATTTAAATTAAATATGGTTAAACTAGATAATATTTGGCTAAAATAGGCCATATCATATTATACTTCGTTATACTATGTTATACTAAATTGAACCTTGCTATATCAAGCTATATTATGTTAAACTTGACTAAATTACATTATTTAAATTAAATTTGATTATGTTAGGCTATATTAAACTCAATTTTGCCAAACTAGGTTATTTAGGTTAAACTTGGTTATAGTAGGTTATATTAAGTTAAACATGGTTAAATAAGGTTATAATAGACTAAACTTGATTAAAGTAGGTTATTTAGGTTAAATTTGAATATATTGTGTTAAATTTGGCTAAAATAGGTTATAATAGGCTAAACTTGGGTAAATTAGGCTATATTTTGCTAAACTTAACTAAAGTAAATTATTTAAGTTAAATTGGTTAAAATTGGTTATATTAAATTATATTTGCTAAACTTGGTTAAAATATGTTATTGATGTTAAACTTCATTAAAATGGGTTATACTAGGGTATTTTTGGTTAAACTTGGCTAAAGTAAATTATTTCAATTAAGATTCATTAAACTTGGCATGTGCATAGCATGTCTAAAATAATTTCAATTTGGCTCACATTACATTATTACAAAACATGGTTTTTCAAATGGTTCAAGTTGACTAACCTTTTTTTACTAATGGACATGTCCATTTTGACTAGAAGCCCAAAGCATGTATTTTTTGACCAATCAAGTTGACTATAATGACTTATTTAATCAATACATTTAGTCAAGTTAGAGAACCCTAATCAAAATGGCCAATGGGTTTTAATCAAATGGAACATGTAATCGAATTGAACATAAGAAATAAACATTATTAGTCAAAATGACCAATGTTTTATGGTCAAATGGGACATCTTATGCTGAGTACGTACCTCCTCCTACCTCCCACTTATAATCTTACAACCTATCTACTTACCTACCAACCCACCCACCCACCCACCTAAATGTAATACCTACTTACTCAGCCACCTGCCCACCTACCTACATATTACCTACCTACCTACCTAAATGTACCTACTTACCTACTTACATGCCCATCCACCCACCTATAACCTACCTACGTATTAACTACTTAACTACCTACCCAACCACCCACTTACCTAAATGTATTACCTACCTACCTATCCACCCACCTATAACCTATTTACATGTTAACTACCTACCTATCTACCTACCTACCCACCCACCTACCTAGATGTATTACCTACCATTTACCTACCTACCTATCTACGCACCCACCTACCTAGATGTATTACCTACCATTTACCTACCTACCTATCTACACACCCACCTACCTAGATGTATTACCTACCATTTACCTACCTACCTATCTACGCACCCACCTACCTAGATGTATTACCTACTTACCTATGCACCCACCTACCTAGATGGACTACCTACCTACCCAACCCACCCATTTACCTACCTACCTACCCACCCACCCACCTACCTAGATGTATTACCTACCTACCCAACCCACCCATTTACCTACCTATCTACCTACTTACCTACTTACCTACTCACCCACCACCTACCTACTTACCTACCTACCTTCATACCTCATAGTCTTGTAGCGAAATGTTGAAATAAACATGTGAAATATAAAAATTGACACAAGTTGAACACCTTTTGATGGTGTGGTCCATTGGTTAAAATTTTGATTTATCGTTGGGGAGGTCAAGGTTTCAATTCCTAACATTATAACCTATGTACATGCTTAAGGGGCTAAGGTAGGTAAGGTAAGGTAAATAGGATATACTAGGTTAAGTTAAGGTAAGTCAAATAGGTTAGAGTAGGATAGAGTAGGCTACCACCTACCTACTTACCTTTTTATGATTTACCTACCTACCTACCTACCTACCTACTTGCCACAATTTTTTTTCATACATGCAAAAATTTGACCAATCAAAATGACTAATCAAATGGTCCAAACTATGTTAGTAAAAAAAATCACTTTAGTCATAGTGGACATGTCAAAATTGACTTGTCCAAAATGACGAAGAAGTGTTTTTGATGTTTGTCAAATTGGGTATTTTTTTACTAGATTTCCCAATAAAAAAGTACCATGTTTTTTAGTAGTGATTAATTAATTAAGTTACATAGGCTAACTTAAGCTTAATTTGTTTAAACTTGGCATAATTAAACTACTTAATTTAAAGTATGTTAAAGTTGACTATAATTGGCTAAAGTGGATTATTTGGGTTAAATTTGATAAAATTAAGGTATTTAAGAAAAATTGGAAAAATTAAAACCCATTTATGTAAAACTTCAATATTTAAACTAAACTAGGCAAAATTTGGTTAAATTTTAAATATTTAAGTTAAACTAGGTTAATTTAGTCTATTGTGATTAGATTTGGTTCTACTAGGTTACCTAAACAAAATTAAGGAAAATTTAGGTTATTTGATAAATTAAGTTAAATGAATATACTTAGATTAAATGAAGCTATTCAAACTAAATTTATAAATTATTTAATAGAGGTTAATTTCGAAATTTAAGTTAAGGTTGATTCTAAAGGTTTAAATTTATTCAAATTAAATCTCGAAGTTAAAATAGGTCAAACCAAAGCCAAACCTAGGCCAATTTATACTAAACCTAGCCATATTCATATTTAAAAATTTTACATAGTTATTCAAACAAAATCAACTATGTTCAACACAACTACTAATCATATAATTACTTACAATCATATTTATAACCATGTTGTCCTAATGGTTGTAATAAAAAAAATGGTAGCAACTCAAATTCAAATATGACTACATGATTATAATTGGATAGTAGCCATGAGATGTCATAATCATTAAAACCATGTTTTGGCATAATGAATATTTGTCATTGAGTTTGAAAATTTGCACATATATTTCAAAATAGGGTTATGGGTGGAAAATTTGGGTGGATTTTCTTATAATGAATGATATTGATATACATAAATTAAATTTAGATTCATTTCAAATTAAAAGTTTTGGGATGAAATTTCATTAAAAAAATGAGTTATTTTTCATTTTAAAATAATAAATGCATAATAATCTCACTACTATGAAATAATAATTATTGAAATATAAATTCTTAAAACTAATTAATCACAACTAGTATGACATCAAGTCTTTTAGAAAGGATCATCCATTCTCCCATCCTTAATTAAACAACACTACTTGCAACTTTATTTGTCACAATTAGTGAATTGGTGAGCTATGAAACAATTCAAGAGTAGTTGAACAATAGTAATGACAAACTCAATGAGATTTTGAAGTTGTGACAATAAAATCATGATTCATAAAATCTTTCCTTTTGGCAATTGAAGCTATGAAGGAATGTTAATCAACACTTGGAGTTTTGGAATTGAACATGCACATAGGTTTTTTTTAAATTTATTTATTCCACAAGCTATCATCCTAAAGTCTTATCATTATCAACATTTAGCATTATAACAAAGACCAAAATTGACATGACCATAAGTTTTATAATAACAAGAAGGACAAATATGTGTGCATGTGTATGTATGTTAACTTCAAAAACTTCAATATGGATACATGGATATATGTTTTAGACCATCATCTATACTTGATCCTTCATTAGAAAATATTATTTGTGACTTAATCTCCACAATTTCTAAGTTGTGAAGATACATAAAAATGTAAAGGAAGTCGACTTGTAGCAATTACATCCAATGGAATTGCTTTTGGAGTTGTGAGACCAAAAACTTCACCCATATCAATGTCTTGAATACTTTCTCCATTTGGCAACCTCCATGTGAAGCTATGAAGCAGCCTAGCTAGTTCCATTTGCATAATAGTCAAACCTAAAGATAGACCTGGGCACATCCGCCTACCAGAACCAAACGGTAATAATTGGAAATCATTTCCTTTCAAGTCAATAGTAGTTCCAACAAATCTCTCAGGATTGAAATCAAAAGGATTTTCATAGATAGATGAATCTCGATGAATAGCCCATACATTCACCAAAATACGTGTCTTGGGAGGTATGTGGTAACCATTTATTTCACAAGCTTTTATGCTTTCATGTGGTAACATGAGAGGAACAGGAGGATGAAGGCGAAATGTCTCCTTCACCACAGCTTGAAAATATTTTAATTGAGGAAGGTCACTTTCATTTACAACATGATCATGACCAACCACATCATCCAATTCATCTTGAATTTTTTTCATAAACTTTGGATGCTTCAAAAGCTCTGCCAATGCCCACTCCGTGGTGATAGCAGGTGTGTCACTCCTTGCTACCAAAGTCTCCTATGTACATGGGTAAAATTGGTCACAATAACATAAGTAATGTGTTTTTGAATGACAATTCACAATTTTTTTTATGAAAATGTTATAAAACTTGTTTGTAAACATTGCATTTTATCATTTTACATTCAATGCATTAATAGATATATTTAAATTTCCAATAATGAAAGTTCATGCATTAAATCATGACTTGGAATAACTATAAATTTTTTTTTTTTTTTTGGATCAATTGCACAAACAAATTGGTATTTAGCATGAAATAACTTACATTGAATTCTGCCTTAATAACATTGTCCCCAAGCCTTTCACCAAGACCATATGTTTTAGGAACAGAAAGCATGACATCAAGATAATCCTTAATGTCATTTGAATGCTTTTCTTTTAAATGATCTTGAATGATCTCATCAAAAAATTCGTCTATTTTTGAACGTGATTGCTTCAATTTTGGTACAAAGCCTTGTAGATCAAATGACTTCACAAGTGGAACAAAATCACTAATGTTGAAAGCACCAAGAAGAACAAGTTGCTCCATGATGATGTCTTTGAACTCCTCGTTCTTTTCATTGGAAAGCCCTTTGCCAAAATATCTTTTTCCAAATAGTAAACGTGTCATCACATTCATGGAAGTATTGCACAATCTTGTCCGGATATTTGTTGGCTTTCCATCCTACAATAGACGTGCATACCATTATATTATTAATTTTGAACATAGATATTATGTTCAAAATTGACAATATTTATTCTACAATAATTATTCATTTTTGGGGAAAAAGCACATGATCCAATTATGTTCCATAGTTCATGTATTCTATTATGTTTGATAATATGCAAAGCTCTATGGGTCAGTTTGAAAATGAATAAATAAACAATTTTGCAACCTTGAAATTAATTTAACAATTACCTTGCAATCTTCAAAAATGGAATGCACCAAAAATGAAATTTCTTCATCTTGAACATTCTTGGAAGCATCTAGTTGATTCAAAAACTCAGAAACTTTTAGCTTTCGTAAGTGTCGCCAATAATCCCCTTGAGGTGCCCATCCCACATTAAGGCCACCATAAGAAAATGAATGTGCAGCAATGGGTAATGGACGTGATGCAAATACTTGATCGTGTGTTTTCAAAACCTTAATTGCCATTTGGGGAGATGAAATTACTATGGTACGAATTGATCCCAACTTGAGCTCCATGATGTCCCCATAGGTTTTTGACAAATTGTATAAAACTTGGTGGGGCAATATATGTAAAAGCGGAAGATTTCCAAGCAATGGCCAAATGGGAAATGGCCCTGGTGCTCTCTTCAACTTTATGTGATGGGAATGTCTCACAAAGTTGTGGTAAATAACTACCATAACTATTATGATGAAAAGAGTTGTTAAATGGATTGGTGTGATGAATCGACCCCATTTCACAACAATGTCCACCATGGTGTAACTCTTTTCCACAACTAAATTTTAGTCATATAATCTATCAATATTCATTCTTAGCCTCATTTGGTCCTATTTGTGATGTGCACAACCTCTTCTATCATAATATTAACATGTTTGTGATGTATTTACAAAACACAACCTTTCATATCATAATATTGTCATAATATAAGACACGACCTTTCCTAACCTCACCTAACCTCTCCTACCATAATATGGTCTTGTTTGTGATGTACTCACAAGACACAACCTTCCCTAACCTCTCCTATCATAAAATGGTCTTGTTTGTAATGCACTTATAAGATGCAACCTCTCCCATCTTCTTATACAATTAAGTCCAAAGATATGAGATATGACACATGGGCCTCTCAACTTTCTATTTATAAAAAACTTTGTGAAAAATCTAGATCTCCTACCTATTATAATATTTTCAATGTCACATTTTGCACAAGTGTTGCCAATGTTTAAGCATACAAATGAATAAATGGTAGAAGAGCATTTATGTGTGTGTATATAATATTGTTGAAGCCCATACCACATGAAAAGAATGTGAGAAAAAGTTAGTTCTCATTTGCTTGACACATGCACATGTGACCACCATACAAAATAAGATAATGTTCCACCATTTTTTTACATGAAATGCATAAAGCAAATGCCTTATTGTGATATATTGAACACTACCTTTCAAAGTGAAAGCAAGTAAAAGCATAATTGTTATACTAGACAAATTTATTCACTTTTCACAAACATGGTGAATAGTTTTTTGAAGTGCCCAACTCACATAAAGTTCACATAAAAAAAGTTATGTGTAATTTCAAATAATAGATGAGATGTGCATATTTGATCATGTGTTTTCAAAACCTCTTTGGCCTACAAAAAATTGAAATGATAACAAGTTGAAATAATCCCAACCTTGAGTTCCTTGATATATATCCCATGTGTTAATATTTAATTATTGGCACCCTCTTTGTAAACATTCAAGTTTAACACATGGGTAAAATCCACAAAAATTCTTGAAATTTCTAGGTACATTTAAAAACTTCTTCACTAAGTTGGAAAACCATTTGTCATTAACATCTAGAATACCATAAAATATGAAATTTGGGACAATAAAATCATTTTCTTAATTAGGACATGTGATTGGGCATTAACATATGAAGGGTAATTCCACCGAATGACCTTTTATAATTATAAACGTTATATACGGAACAAGGGGTTTATCCAACCATATGAATAAGAGGTTTTGATCACACCCCAACTTGTAGGTGAATTATATAAATATAAATGTGATGTAAATGTGTAATAAGGAATATTATACATTAAATCTTATGCAACATGTAACAATGCATATTGAAACACAAGATTTTACATTTATATTATTCCTTATTGCATTCAATACTTCAACATGTATGTAAATATTTAATTTAAGGATGTTTCTTGAATTGAGGGATGGAATTTGTCTCCTTTACAAATTTGAAAAAAAAAATCCTGAAATTTTGAAAGGTCTTTTCAAATAAATTCCAACAAGGTGAAAGCATGGTAAAGTAGACCAAACAATTACCTTGTAACATAAATGGAAAGTGGCCATCAAGTATGCCTTGGTATATTGAATTTCAAAGTATTATTTAATTCAATGATTAGTTTTTTTTTTAAAAATTTTGCTACAACTATATTTTAAAACCACATATTTAAAATAGGTTTGTATATATTCATCAAAATTTAAAAAAATGTCACAACCTAAAAATAGATTGCCATATTAAATATTGAATCTATTTTATTTTTACATCAATGGCACCCAAAATATACTAGTGGACTTTTAAAAATATCATAGTAGAATCAAAATATATTTAATGTTTAATGGAAAAATAGGAATGAACATAATATTAACATGTTACTTTCATTCCTACTTGTTACTTATTTTTATTCTATTAAAGTTTTTCAAACTTTCTAAATTAAACTCATCAAAACTCAATGGAAGCAAGGAAGTTTCCATAATGGGATTCTTAAATTTAAGGTTTGAATATTTTTTTTAATGTTTATGTTAAAAAATTTCATATTTAAAAATTGGAATTTGAGTGGATGTACTTTTGGTCCATTTTACCATGCTAGGACCCAACAATTTAAATTCATTTTGAGCGTTTATATGAATTTTTTAAAGAAAATTTCATGGTCATATATAGTTTTGCATTAAAGTAGTAGATGAAAAAGCTTTTGATTATATATATATATGTTAGAATCAGTAATATAAATTTACCACCCACCCACTTACTTATGTATTTCACAATCTTGTAGTGATGTGTCAAGATAAACATGTGAAATAAAAAAATTCACAAAAGTTGAACACCTTTTGATGGTGTGGTTCATTGGTTAAAGACTTGGTATATCATTGGGGAGGTCAAGGGTTCAATTTCTAATAGTTGTAATCTATGTGCATGCTTAGGGGGCTAAGGTAGGTAGATTAAATTAAGTTAAATAGGTTATATTAGGTTAAGTTAACTTAGGTGAAGTGGATATAATAGGGTAAACTACCACCTATTTACATGCATTTTTATGACCTATTTACCTAGTTGCTTACAAAAAAATATTTTTGATAATAATTTTAATTTAAAAAATAATAATAATTCAACTAGTCAAATGGTCTTTATTTTGCTAGTCAAAAGACCACCCTAGTCATAGTGGAAATGTCAAAACCAACTTGTCCAAAATGATAAAGGTCCTTTTTTACCCCTATCCAAATCTAGTTTTTTTTACTAAAGTTTTTGATTTGAGAAACCAAAATTTTTAATTGTGTACCTACATAACCAATCATGTGAAATAAACAAATGAGATAAAAAACTTGACAAGTTTTGTCAAGTTTGGAAAATGTAGTCCATTAGTAAGGACTTAGGTTACCATCAAAAAGGTGAAGGGTTCAATTCCTAATACCTACAACCTATATACATGCTTTACAAAGGGTTAGGATTGGTAGGCTAGCTTATGAAGCTTAGAAACGTCAAGTAGGTTAAACTAGGTTAAGTACGTTATGTTAGGTTAGGCTACCACCTACCAACTTACGTTTTTTTTACGACCTACTTAAACTTATATACTACTTATCTACCTACACAAAAATATTATCTTTGGTAACAATCCAAAAAAAACCAAAAATTTGACCAGTCAAATGGTCCACTATCCACCAAGCAAAATGTCTAGTCAAATAGTCCAACATTCTACGAGTTCAAAAAACCACTAAATCACATTGGATAGGTCCAAATTGACTTGTCCAAATGGGGTTGGTTAAGCTAGGTTAAATAAGCTAAGCTAAGCTACACGTACCTACCTACTTGCCTTTCCATGACCTACTTAAACCTATATACTACTTACCTACCTACACAAAAATATTATTTTTGATAATAATCTTTTTTTTCTTTTTTTTGACAAATCAAATGGCCCACTATCCATTAATCAAAATGACTAATCAAATAGTCTAACATTTTACCAATAAAAAAGACCACCTTGTCACGCTAGATAGGTCCAAATTAACAAGATGGTTTTTTTTACGCATGTTCAAATGGGGACCTTTTTTATTGGATTCTTTAACAAAAAAACCATGAATTGTAATAGTGATTATATCTTAGACTATTATAGGATATACTTTAGAATAACCTAGGACTATAACCTAGACTAACATAAAATTAAATAACCTAAAATAACCTGAGATATAATAACCTAAAATAATTTTGAATAATTTAAAATCTACAAAAAATTTGGACAAATTTACCAATTCATACAATTCTTGTGCAAGTGGACCAAAAGCAAACCAATGGACATGGTTATTACTGTATGATTGTTTATTAGTGTAATCTTTCACAATTAAACGCACACTTACTATCAAACCTTCCCAAACCTATTTCAAAAATTTCCACTCATGGTTGGGGTTCAAAAAAGAAAAAACAATTCCAAGATTTTCTTAGGGCTACTTTTTACAAATGACATTTTACATGAAACAATACTATCTGCAGGGAGACACTATCTACGGCCACCGGCATAAATAAAGTCAAACCCCACAATGGAGCCACACAATTCTCAGACACCCAGAAAGGGCACTGGACAGTGCTTGATGTGGGGTATTTAGCGTCTTGCCTATGTATCTGGGTCTGTTGTAGGGTTTCACACCATTGATTCACATCTCGAGCAGCCCCTCCAGAACTAAAACACTCCCCACTTAGGGTTCCTCCTGTCCACAAGCAAAACTTAGGACATCTCCACCCCACACCTGGAAATGCCCCTTTTCATTAAATCTTGCGGCAGGATAGCATTGATGTCCGTTTTGCAGTGGTCATTTTAACCCATTTAAAGTCTTTTTTCTGCTATGGATTTGGACAGTGACTATTACTCGTCCAGGTCTAAAGATGTAAATGGTCTTTTGACTGTTTGAAAGGACTTTTATGACGTTTGTGGGTGGGGACAGCGATCATTAAACACTTTTCCTCTTTTAACATAAAAGAGTTGCTTACAGTTTTGGGGTGGAGAATCGAGATGCTCTTACTTATCACACTAGAAGTGGACCGAGCAAGAGATGGCTGCCTGTCCCACCTAATGAAAAGCCTGAAAATTTGCGTGAATAGGACACCCACGCGTCCCTGTGTTGTCAGGCTGAGATCAGGGCTCGCCGGCAGAGGCATATCATGCAAAAGATCTGTGTCCAGTCTGATACTTTCACCTTCTGGGATTTTGTCGTGTACCAAAATATCAAAAAGGTCAAGTTATGTCCAAGCTCTATGCTAATGCAAAGAAAAGCTTAGATAACCTTAAAATCTTAAAGTAAAAGCTTAGATAGCCTAATGTAAAGACTAGGTGGTCCCAAGATAGAAAGTGTAGGTAGCCTACTCGCTTGAGGTTTTGTGAAAACATTAGAAATATCCGCAAAGTCAGGAAAAGACAGCACCAGAGTTTGGTCATAAACAGGGTGAGATTGAAAAAGAACCTGCAAAAAAGTACATTAGCATTCAAGGGGGAGTGAAACTCAGAAAACCAAATTTTGATGGGTTTCTGAGTTCACCCTGTCTTTCTTTTTTCCTGAGCGCTTCCACTGCTGCTACATATCTTTTCACTGCTCCAACCCGTACAATTACTAAAATTTCTCTCAAATCTTGTGCATTAAATGCTAAGATTCAGCATTTTATACTGAGATTTAATAAAATTTCCTAACTTTACGGATACCAGTAAAAGAGGGGTTAGGGGGGTGAAGGGACGCCCAAAGACGATGAATTTGCGGATTTCCCTATTAGGTAGCCTAGGGTTCCGGCTACCAAAATTTGCTGCCCTTGCAATAAATTCTTAATGTCACAAATTATGTTTCTTTATCTGAGTATCAAGCAAGGAAAACAGTTGTGAAGGAGTCAGGTCCAAGTTTGCCCTGCAGTTTTCTATGACCATCTTTGAAAGACACTTCTGACATGAATTAGCAAAGCTTCCTTGATCATGGTGGCTGTTGTTCCCGGAATTCCCCAACAGGTCACTACTATGATCTTTTGAGCTGTTGTTCTTCGAATCCCCCAGCTGACATGAAGTACCAAAACTTCCTTGATCATGATGGCTGTTGTTCTCCAATTTCTCCAGCAGGTCATTACTATGAATTTTTGAGCTGTTGTTCTTGGAATCCCCCAACATGTCACTAATATGACTTTTTGACATTTAAATTGGACCTCTTGCATCACTTTCACCACCTCAAAGAATCCAACACATACATGCAGGTGCTATCAAAATTGTGATCTGTGAAATCAAATTTGGAGCTTCGTAGACTCTCCTTCGTCATTTTTTGAGCTGCTTCCAGGGTATTTTGTGACTGGTCTCTTGTTCACCTTTGTCACTTGAGCCTTCATGGGTTTCCTGACGGCCAGTGGCCTCTTGTGGACCAGCCTCTTGCAAGAAGCTTGAGACACTTTGCTAGCTTTCTAGCGCAGAATTCCAAATTGCAAAACAACACGACTCTACTAAAACTTTGAAGATTAGTTCCCAAATACTTATGATTCCCTTACAAGGTGGATCGCAAAACCTTGCTCTCATAATCAAACCATACAATCTTCTATGTATTCTTTACCTCTTGGAATTTGTGGAGTACATCTTAAGAAATTCTACATTAGTTCTTGATTAAGAAAAATTATTGCAAGGGCAACTTTAATTGCAAAGAGCACCAAACTTTGGAAGTCAAAACCCTAGGCTACCTTATGTTCTTACAAACCCTCAAGCCACTAGGCTACCTAGACTTTGTACCTTTGGACTTTATCATAGGCTACCCAAGTTTTTTATTTTAACATTCCTAGGCTATCTAAGCATTCTAGTTTAGGTTAGGCAAGTTGGCAAGTTTCATAAGTTCCCTACACTTTGCACCTTCCTCACTTCGCCTTTATCATGGCTTACCTAAGCTTTTTCACATTAGCCTTTAGACCTTCAACATAAGTTGACCTTTTGGTATTCCATACCTGTGCCAACTTGGAGATAGGAATTCTAATTGGGTTAGGTACATCAAGGAACAAAGCAAATTTCCACCAAGTTTGTTATGCAATCCGCCTTGGGCCATCCCTGAGGTCCAATGCCAAGGCACTAGTGTGCCCCTGGGTTTGCCTAATCGGCCACTCATTGGATAAACTGCTTATTAAGCATGCAGATTCTGCATGTTAAATAAGCCACTCATGGGGCAACCCGATTATTAAAAATGCAGATGCTGCATGTTAAAATAATCAGAGTAAAATGCGTAATAGTGACAGCGTGCTTTTGAAATGTAAGGATTTCAATGGAATAAAGTTTGTGCGGCTATTTTGTCAAGTTCACTTGTCCTGTTTCTCAAATCAACTTTGCCAAATTGTGAAGTCCACCTTACTAACCTTTGGGTATTTTGTCAAGGGGTCTTTACCGATTTGCCAACTGGACTTTGCCAAATTGCAAAGTCCACATTATCACATCTGCTTCCCAAGTTCCCAACTCCACAATGTTATTTGGCTATTTTAATTACATTGATTTGATGGCTCTTTGAAGCTTTAGAGGTGCCCTTTCAAAAATTCAATCTACCCTCTAAATTATATTTTTAAACATATGGAGAGCAAATTGAAAGTTTTCAAGTTCAAATTTCATGTTTTCTTGGCATCCATTATGAATCATCCTAATGGAATGGACGTCCATCCATGAAAATTTAGGATGAAATAAATTTCATCCAATGAATTTCATTATTTTATTTCATCCATGAAGTGTAGTTCATTCATTAGTTGTGCTTTGCATTAAAAGTCATCCAATTTTCATGGATCAACATCCATCCATAACTTCCACTTAAAAAATAACACAAAAATGACACAAAAAATGAAAAAAATCATTAGTAGCATATTGCTTTGTAAAGTGGTGTTGGTGAACTTGTCAAAGTCAAAAATCACTCTTACTGTAAGGCTATAGCAATGCATGGACTCAAAAGATGTTTTTATCATGAATGATTTCAATTGAAATAGTTTTTTTAAAAGAGTTTTTGGAATGGCATGATGCATACAAATCGTTTGAGAATGTAAAGTTGGATGCAAATGAAGAGCTTTTTCCTCTTGATTAGGGTTTGAAGGTGTTTTGCATTTTGTAATTTTGTATAAATTGAAATTTATAAAGCTTTTGGGTAAATTGAATTAAAAAACATGTTGTTTTGTTAAATGGTTTGAATCTATGTTAGTTGAGCTCCTATTTCCACTTTTGAGTCCATGTTGATGGATAATTTCTTGAAGGTAGGAATCCAACATAATTGGTTTATTTCTAGAGCTTGAAAATACATGTAAGTCAATGGTCTAGTGGGAAGATGCATATTCCACTTTGAGAGAAGTTAGCAATGTTGATGGGAGTGGTATAAGTGACGAATATTCTATAAATATATAAATTTGCAAATTTGCAGCTAGAAAATTCAACAAACACAACTTTGAGGTTGATGTGATTGGAATATCAACTTGGAGTTTGCAACCCACCAAAATGTGATATATATTACTTCACATATGACTATCTTTGTAGTAATATATGGCATTAATGATTACATGACTAGTATAATTAGATTTGTGGCTTTTGCCATTAATAATATGTTTGATTGTAATAATTTATGCCATTTGTCATGTGACTTCTATGATTATTGATCAACCAAACGATTATATTTGTCATGTTTTCATTTTTTTTAGTGTCATAAAAAATTCTTCAAATACCCAACCATACCACATAATGTCTTTATTAACCATGGATTCAACAACTTAAGTTCACACATGATGAAGGTTGTTGGGTAAAACTGAATGAACAAATGAAAAATCACTTAATCAAATGATTGTCTAGTGGAAAGTAATCTTACTTTTTAAACAATAAATCAACAAATACCAAAAGAGTCCAAACAAGATTTAACAAGCCAATGTGCTAACTTGGGATTAATGACTATTGTCCTTTTGAGATTCTTTTGCCAAAAAACACCTTTTCATAAAAAAGAATTTTTGAATGAAATCGTTTGCAACTTGTTATTTATCATATTTAGAATTGCCCTAATATGTCACATGTTTTGTGTTAGTCCTTTTTTAATAAATATGAAAATTTAAAAATACATAGAAAGGGCTGAGAAAAATCTAGATTTTTCCATATTTTTCATTTCATTTTAAAACATGATTACAATTTCAAATCACACTGAATTTGATTGGAATTTGAAATTTTAATTTCTTTTATTATAATTTGTAACTTTTTTTAAAACACCATATACCTTGCACCACATTTGCATGTTGTAAGGACCCATGAACTTTAAATAAACATTGAATTTTGAAAAAACTAAAAATTGAATTTTTTTGAAGTTTTGAGTGTTTTTTAAAACATGTGTAGTATTCCCTTATTAATGTATGTATTTCAAAAATTAAAGATTTATTATTATAATTTGTTCAAACCAAAATTCAAAATTGGAACGTGTAACAATTCAATTTAGATCATAAAATCCATATTAGTGATCAAGCACAATTTGCCATGATTAACATGTCATTAAAGTGGCACCACATAAACATATGTGAAAATTGATGTGTTGACATAAATTTTGGCTCATTTGAACTCATTTCAACCTAGAAACCAACATTTCCAAACAATTTCTAAAACTTCAAGGTGGGGATGGGAACATACCTACCTTCCAAACATCTAATAATACCTTGATAACCTAGTAATTCATGGGAAACCTATTGCCTTCACCTTCCAAAAATTGTTGCACTCATACTATTCCCTTCTTACTATAATTACTACTATCTTTTCATTAGAGCTATCATCTAGCCATTTCCATATTGTACTAGGTTAAAAGCTACAATCTTTTATATGAAACAAAACTTAATACTCTTCTTGTACCAAGAAATCAAGGCAACACAAAAATAATAAATCTTCCATACTTCCATAGAACACAATATATTTATCTCCCAACATCAAATGCAATCTCCTTCACCATTAATCCTCATCCTAATCTCTAAGAAGTAACAAACAATAATGAAAGAATGAGGAATATTGATGGTGAAGGAGATTAAACCACAACCACACAAGTTCCCCATCACTCATAAGCCACAAAGGCACCTCATCCCTTTCTACAAAATATGTTTTTATCCTAATCTCCTCCACAAATCCCTGGTTGCTTTAAAGGTAATTCTATGACAATATTACCATTAGGTAACATCTTCCTTAGTAGTTCATTTGGGTTTTTAAGTGAAATGGTCATAAATTCCTAGTGGGTGGTACGACATGACTTCAATAATTCCCTACTTTTGGCCATTCTAATACTTTTGATACTATATTTTTTAAACCCATTTTGCAACAAATTGTTTTCAATGAGGGAATCATTGAAAGAAAACACACATTAATTTTGCACCTATGTGTTTTAAATCTTTCATTATATCATTTCCTAGTTTTTCAACTCAAATGACTCCAAGATAATTGTGTTGTTTTGTTTTTACATCCCATACATTATAAGTTATTGCATAATTAAAACCCAACTATGACACATTAATTTCAATTCCTACCACAAAGTTCATTATTTGAAAACAATGTTCCCATAATGGTTGCCAAATATTAAAGATAAATATTTGTGGAGTTTACTAGGTTCTTGCCCATCACATTGCACCAAACACCAAGTGTTAAAATAACTAAGTAGTCTTCAATACAAGAGATGTCACTATACATTTGCAATGTACTACAACTAGTTTTATACACTATTAAGATTTCATTTCAAATTCCAATTCCTTCTCTCATAACCATAACACCACTATTGTCATTAACCATTTCCATGAACATTTCAATGTTCTATAAATATCACTTGTAACACATTATACTAATTGATTCACAAGAAAAACATTCTTAGACATACATTGTTCCATACTAAAGACTATAATGCTAACCAAAACAATTATAACAAAACCAACCTCATCAATGTTACAATTCCACGCTTATATATTATTTAATGATCGATTATAATTGCTTTTATCTATTAGTTTTTTATTACAACTACCATAATTGACTATCTCCAATATTCAACATAAGAAATTTGGTTAACTTCATGTTTGATAAAAACAAGCTTAAGTAATCTTTTATTTGGTAATAATAACTTGGGTTATCTTTTGTTTTTGGTTATCCAATAGTTCGGTAGTCTCTCTGCTAAATCTGGCTAACCCCCCATTTCCTAGCATTATCACTATTTAAATCCATCTCTTGTGATCATTATGACCTCTATCCTCATTGCTTGTTTGGCTAAGAAAATTAAATATGTATATTTTTACTTCATGAAGTTAATGCATGAATGTGAAGGCGGGGTATGTATTTTAATGGCTGAAAAACCAACAATTTTGAACAATACTTACATTTTGCCCCAATATCATAGGTGTGTATATGTGCACCCATTGCAATACTCACATTTAACATTCATTGTATATTTTCATAAGGGACTAGATGGAAGTTGTAGTGAGTGATGACAAGTTTTGTATTGCAATTCTTCATTTATGTTTCCTAAAAATGTCTAATGTTTTTTTTAAATACATTATATAAATATTTGAACCAAATGTAACAAAAGTTTTGCAAAATTAATTGAATTTACAAAAAATTCCCATTAAAAAAAATAGAAAATGATGAAATTTCCTTAGGAAAAGAAAAACACTACTAACAATATAAAGGTAGGCCGATTGGTCATAAAGACTATAAGACTAGTCATCAAGTACGTAAGTGAGGCAATTTATATAGGCCTATGTTAATGAGTAGTAGGTAGGTAGGTCAAGGGTTCAAGATAATACTTGATGTTGTCATTCTACCCTTGTTGGTTAGCACTTGCATTATTGACTTGGATAGGAGGAAGGTAGGCATGTGAGTGGGGAGGTGTAGATTATTTAGTGAGGAAAAAATAGATTTTTGGGTAGGTAGGTAATAGTAGAATTCTTTATGTAGGTAAATGAACATAAGCTTGTTCTTCATGGTGGTGGGGTTGTGTCCAAAGGATTATGGTCATGCACAACATTTAAAACTTACTTACAATTTATATTAAATTACATGTATTTTAATTGATATGTTTATTTTAATGAAACACATGCACATATATGTGTGCATACTTCTTGCTACAATGCTAACTTGGGTGAGCAATCAACTCTTGGGATGGGCACACAAAGTGTCTTTTTCATGATGAAAAGAAGATGGATGATTCCAAGTGGAATCTTGGGTTGAACAAGGGATTGAAACACAAAATGAATTTACAAGTAAATGTAGACACACTCCCACGGGCCACATGATATGGAAGTATGTGGGAATAAAAAATAGGTATTCTCATGATTCTCAAGTTCAACTCCCACTTCTAGGAACACTTTGGGAACAATTTGGGAGTTGAAAGTCACATGAGATGTTTTGAATCATTGGACCAAATTCAAATTGAGACTTATTCAAATTGGTCCCTTTTTACACCATTGGAAAGGTCTTGACAAATAATATATAGTGAATTTTTATTGCCCCCCCCCCAAAAAAAAAAAAAAAAAAAAATTATGATTGTTTAAAAGGAAATAATAAAAATTAAAAAAAATATTATAAAAAATATAATTATATTAAA
>Ga0116227_10000324_pt1 | contig 89911 bp, 60 predicted proteins | sample S1TSphgellanicum_FD_89693 | JGI IMG/M metagenome (GOLD analysis project Ga0116227, IMG submission 89693) | Host-associated microbial communities from peat moss isolated from Minnesota, USA - S1T2_Fb - Sphagnum magellanicum MG | ecosystem: Host-associated > Plants > Peat moss > Unclassified... | reverse complement strand
CTCACTGGACTGATTCCATGGCCCATCATCCTTACAACCACACTACTACTGTTGTAGTCTAGAGCCATACCCACATTGTGCAATAAGTAAAATGTGGAGAATTTGAGCTTAGAAGCAGCTCACTTTGGTCACTGGTTCCCACTAGTATATATATATGTATGACTGCATGAATATCTCTGTCCATTATTTCCCATGTGTGACAACCTTTGAGGCTTGTCATAATGTTATTTTTTCTCAATTCTTTTAGTATTTGGGTTTAGGGTTATTTTGGGCTATTTGTGAACTCTATCCTCTTTGTAAAAGTATGGGAGGCTCTTGGTATGCCATTCGAAAGCCCATTCAAGAGCTTGTCATTATAATTGGAACTCATATACATTTTAGCATGAAGAAATGGAAATTTTGCTTTGCTAAGTAGTTACTAGTTACACATGGTTGAAGCCACCATGCTTGGGGCTCACATTACAAAGATGAAACCTTGGACATTGTTTGATGATCCAAATATTTGAAGAAATGTTCTGTTTTACTTCCACAAAATACAAGCATTTCTAATGGGGTTGCAATAGGAGAAGCTCACCCTACAAATTCTTTATGAATTTTGTGATGTGATTGTGTCAAGCATTCCAAAACAAATTTCACATTAATTGGCACCATGTTCATCTAGAAGTGTCAAAACATTAGTCAATACACATAAATGTGGCAACATTCTTCTCAAAAACATTTCCCCAAAATTTCATGTTAAAAAGAAAGGAATTTGTGACATTAGATTTCTGTTTTATTTATTATTAATTACACCACAATGTGAAATTTGCTAGTAAAAAAACACTGGTGATGATCATACATAAAAAGATTTAGCCAAAACTTTTTTATAAATTTTAATGACAATGATTTGTTGGAGTTGGTTTCTGTAGGACAACTTTAGATTCTATAAGTTGTCCTTTGGATGGTTCCAAATTGGAATATATTTATTCAATTCTTAAGTAAAGAAGAATGAAAATGCATTTTCTCGAATTTGTGTGTTTCCAAAGTGTTTTTTTTCAACACCATAAAAAACAAGCATGTTTTCAATATTTTATGCACCAATTTGTATCCCATTTCTCTTCAAATAAAATAAAATATGATGCAATTGAATTGAATTTTAATTCTATTTAGTGTATTTCAATTCAATTTAACATGCAATGTTGTTTAATATTTTCATCTAAATAAAACTTAATTTTCACAAAATCAGCTCATTTTTTTTCATTAGTTGATCATCATTGGTTAGTGCATAATATTATGCAGAGCCCAAGAAAATTATGAAAATAAGAAATCTAAAAATCCTTTTATATTGTTGGCTACCTATTAAAATGTGATATAAAAAAGTTTGATTATTTCTCTGAATATTTTTCGAAACATGGTGATAGAAAACCCCAAAACCACATGTTTTTCAAAATTTTAAAGAAAATACCTCACCGAGTGGTGAAATTTTACCTTGGAGGTAACTAGGGCTCAAAACTTGAAGGACCCTCTCTCATGTTGGACTCCCAAAGTCATTAACAAATGTCCACATGTGCAAAGCAAGCAAGGCAACAACCTTGGTATAGCTAAAGAGACTATTTGTCATGCTTAGCAAACTCTCTTTCATCTCCCCCTAAAAAGCTCTTAGAATTTGTGTAGTGTAACTGGAGGATACTTTAGGGTGCCCAATTATTCCTCTGTGCCCCCGAGTGAGTGAGTGAGTGTTCTCTGTTTTCACAGCCGGCTTTAAGAACAATGTAAAGCTCCCCTCTCTACCCCCCTTCTTTCCACATGCTGCTGCATAAGGTGTGAAGCTTGCTTGCTTGCATCGATTTCTATGCCACCATGGGCAATAGCATTACCAAAATGGTGCTTCTTGCACTTGACTCTTGCCTCATGGCCCTTATTTCATTAATGCCCTTGCGGTTGGGCTTTACCCTAAGCGGACAACAAATGCTTAGATCGGGTGATGGGTATCACTAGGTTATGTTTAAGAAATAATCAATCATTTCTTGTGTAGCTGATTCAGCTACACAATAGTTTATGAATAGGTAGCATGTTTCACTGTTTCATTTGCGGTTCCAAGTGTTTTATATAGTTTTTCCAGCGGCCGGGAGGTTAGGGTTAGGGTTTCCTCTTTCCTCCCGTTTCATTTTGCTCTTCCGTGTGTCCTCTCTTGTACAGCCCGAAGCGAGGGTTAGGGTTTGCTGTTTCCTCCCGTTTCATTTGCTCTTCCGTGGTTTCTGTTGTGCAGCAGGGACTCGATTGTTTTGCAGAGTGTTTTGTGTTGGATTGGTGCGTTTGCCGCTGTAATTTGAGTGTGTTGCTGCTGTAATATTTCTTTGCTTCTGTGATGCACATCGCGTATCTGAGTGAAAATTAGGGGGTGGAAGGGGTTTGGTTTTTTTCTTTGAGTTTGAAAGAGCTTTGCTGCATCTGTGTTCTCTATCCCTCCGCTTGTCTGATCGTCGAGGGGCGTCTTTTTTGCTAGTGTATAGTTTTTTCTTCTGTTGGGTAGGAAGAAGTTTGCAAGTTTTAGTTTGTGGTTTGGTTATTTTCGTTTTGCTCGGATTGCAAGCGACGTGGTGATGGCGTCCAAAAAGGAGAACGCAGATGCTGCAGCGGCGGCGGCAGATAGAATCAAGGCAGCGGCCTTGAGCGCCGCGAAAGGTTTGAGCAGGACGCAGGCAGAGAGAGCTGCTGCGGCTGCAGCAAGAAACGTGAATGCATACGGCCAGAAGGAAGAGGGCCCGAGTCGATGGCAGGAACGGAAGGAGGCGAAGCGGCAGATGTATCTCATGAGTACCGAGAAGGCGGTTAAACTGGGAGTGAGAAAGGAGCTGAAAGCTGGAGGAGGAGTGACGCTCGGAGGCTCGCAACAATGTCAGAAATGCTTTCAGGTGGGCCACTGGACCTACGAGTGCAAGAACGACCGGGTCTACATCTCTCGTCCATCACGCACTCAACAGCTTATGAATCCTAAACTCAGACCGAAGCTCATGGACGCGGAAGAGATTCTGCCGGATGAGAGGGCCCTGGAGCGGGAGGCTCTTAGAGATGCAGCAGTCAGGAAATCTGACATGAGATCACGGAAAAGAAGAAGATCAATGCAGGCTGAAGAGAACGGCAACAACAAAGACTCTCCTTCCACTTCTAGCAGTGAGCGAAGCGAGCTCGAAACTGAGAGCAGCGATGAAGATCGAAAGAAAAAGCACAGGGGGAAGAGCGGGGGCAAGATTCGACACAAACGCAGGGTGTCTGTATCATCGGATTCTGACAGCTCCCCAGAGAGGCCGCGTCGGAGGAAGCATGCAAAATCCAGGAAAAGTGTGTCACCCTCCGATAGCTCCTCTCAATCTGACTCTGCGTCTGATTCAGATGCAAGTTCGTCTCCTTCTGATTCAGATCTCTCCTCGTCTACATCCTCCTCGGCAGAGTCGGAGTCTGTTTCTAATTCTTCCAGATCAGAATCTGAGAGTGATGGCGAGCCTACACCACAGAAACATGGGAGGAAGAAATCTCGAAGTGAGAAGAAGTTGAGGAGTAGCAGCCGTGGGAGTGGGAGAGAAGGTAACATGGTTAGAAAGCCCAATGGTAGTAAGCGAGGGCACTAGACAAGAGCCCATTAGAATCCTCAGAGTGTGAGGGTAGGCTGAGGCACAAGGTTTGACTGATGGGAAGCTTCTCATTATAGAGTTGTAATCTAGAGGGGTGAACACATGGAGCAGAGCTTGTTTCTTTTTGGAGATACTACAAGCCCCATGCCACCTGGTTTCCTCTTGTAATCTGTAGATCTGGATATTATCTTTCAACCATTTGGGTATATGCAGCATTTTTGCTTTCTGAAAGAATGAAACTTGTTTGTTTCTATTCAATGCAGTTTCTTGATGCTAAATCAGAATAAATTTCTCAGAACTTCAGGGTTATGTGAGAGTACTCTGAGCATCTAACATTGCATTATAAACACTACTGATGTGCTTGGCAGGTTGACAGAGAAGGGCAGAGTACATGCCTGACCTAGGCATGCATCTGGAGGACACCCCCCCCCTAGCATGCCCTCATGAAGCTGGAACTTACTTCCAAAAGGTTTCCCAATCTCGACAGCACCAATCCTAATCAGTTGGTGGGCTCTGTGGTTGCAGGCACAAAAATGGATGTCAAACCTGATTTGCAGTGAATGGTCAGGAGAAGCTTGTGTCTTGTTGTGTGAAGAGATATATGATGGTCTCGACAAGCATATGGCATACAACAATGGAATGGATGTTATTCATTTAAAACAATTTTGGATTCCTTTAAAAGGTCAGGATAGAAGTTGCAAATATTAACTACTTCAGCATGTTGACAAAATCAACCACATTTCTTCAGTGTTGCAATTGATATTCCAATAAGAGTAAGAGCGAGTCCCCAATCACAAGGTACCCATACATCAGGGCCATGTGAACCACTTGAGACTAAAATGTAATGTAAAGTCGCAGCAATTCAGGAACATATCCCCACAGGATGCATGCGCTGGTTTTAGGAACTTGGAACTCTATGGATTGCACTGTCATCTCTAGAAGTGAAAGCATGAACCTGTGATTGGCATGCTACAAGGCACACAATTGCTATGGGGATGGAGAAAATAACCTTGTGGAACTGACAAACTTATGACAGAGGCAATATATTGACTCTGGTGAGATACAACAGGGACATTTTCAGTTTGATTTGCAGACCCGTTCATTTGAATTTGTAGCAAGTGGTATGGGAGGCAACAGTACATTAGCAGCCAGTTTGATGTTCTAGAGGAAACTATTTGCCAAATCCTGGTTTTGCACCAGAAAGAATGGTAGCTTTTGCTGAATCGCTTCTAATTTCTAGCTATGCATTTACATGTCCTTGCACTAAAAAAGAACCACACTACCTTGTGCTTGCCACATGTTTTTGGACGCCAGTTTCAAAAGGTACCAAATTCGAGGGTTCTTCAGTAATAATTTCTAACAGGCTCAGATTGAAGATTTACCTTCTGCATGCTGCAAATCAACTGCTGTTGACACAAGTGTCTCTGTTCTCTTTGAAGTCAAGGATGACTCGTGTGGGGGCTCACAGGGGGGAGATGCAGCAGTCAAAGCAACTGGATCGGCACTGGGTACATCTATACCAACTTGTTGCCTTTGCTTCAGCACTGTCATCAATGTTTCTTTCAAATCAACCTCCAACTGCTCTTGAGCATGTTCACCAATTTGGTTTACATACTCCACAGCTGCATCTTCCTGCGAGCTCCAAACAGTAGGCCCAGTTTCTATGCATCTGTTAGCATAACTAACCACAACAGGAATGGGCTTCCTCCTGAGAAGAAGAACATCATATATAGACTAGGCCACTGAAATCCAAAGTCAATTTATGCCACTGCAGTCTACATTATTATTTCCTTTCTGCAGCTTTTACAGTCATGGTTCGATATGATTTTTAAAAAAGAAGGGCATCAAATGCACAAGAGTGAAAGGAGCATACCGCAGCAGTGAGATTGGTTTGGAGACGCTTCATTTCATCAACCAGTGATTTGACATCTTTCAAGGCTGCTGCTTCACGCTCTTTCTGACGGGCTAATCTGTGCTCCCGAAGCTTTAACCCCTTGACAGTTATAGCCCATTCTTGACCTTGATCTGACTAGAGAAGGGGATCCTAACCTCAAAAAGCTGGGAAACCTGAGTGTAATGAACTTAACGGGCATGCAACATAAACCAAGACTCACAGACCATGATCATGTTGGTCCTCACTACTATCAAATTGCAAAAGCACTCTAGACAAAACAAGAAAGCACTGTCCACTGTTTCTGTTATGTTTTGTTATTTCACTGTGAGAGAATCTAGAGGAGAAAGGAACCAATTTATCCATCAATGATTTTGGAAACTTCCCAGCTCTGGGCAACTGAAAGAAAGAAAGGAATTTGAGACCAGCAGTAGAAACCCAGAAGAACACCCTCTTACCCGTGCAAGCTGTTCCTCAATGGCTATGGTGTGTTCATGCACAGCTTCATCTGGAGGAAGACCCCTCAACACTTTCACCAAACCTTTCACCAAGCTCCCAAATTTTAGCACACTGGCCTTCAAATGTTGACTCATCTGAAGGAGACCGCAACACACTTTGATCAGAAAATTCACCAAGCTCCTAAATTTATCATGCTGTCCATGCTAGAAACTACATAAACAAGGTTGTGACCTCAATGTTTCTCCAGAATTGCACAAGTTTCACTGGTCTACTTACAAGACTCTGGAAAACAGATACTTAAAAAGGGTTGGATTTCAAATGAGGATGCCACCACACCCCTTGAGATAAATAAATTGCCTACAAAAATGGAATACACCTTCATGGTCCCAACACTTGCATGGACAAGTAGGTTTCAAATCATCTAGGAGATAACTGCAAGATGAAAATGACACTTCCATTTTCATTCATATATGGTGCAGAAACTTTGCAGAGCTTCAATGGCCAGCACCTTCTGGCATATTGTACACAATGTCTTCCCATAACCACTTTTGCCCCCTCTCATCCTCAGTCATGCCACTGCTGTAGGATTTTAGAATCTTTAGAGCAGTGTCTAGACTTTGGAGATCTAAATTATATCCTGTGGAAGAGAGGAGAAACTTCTACTCTCTGTGGGACAAGCCCTTCCTCAATTATCTGACCCACAAAGATCTTAACTTTGAATCTGGACTAACTCAATCTTCGCTATATGTCAAGTCTCAGAGCAGCCAGTCTTTGGCTCACCTGGAAAGTCAGATGCTGCTGGGTCTTCAGCAGAGACGCACTGTCTGTGAAGCAGTCTGATCTCTCCTATTCAACCTTCTTCAGAAAGATGCTGCCAGAACCCATAAAATGACAACATTGTTGCCACCAGGCCCCAGAAAGGCCAAAGCCATGCCCAACTTCTCCATAACCTGGGCTCTAACACACTCAATGTGCTCACTTGCTGAAAAAACCTGCATATCAGCAGCAAAACAATACCCAGATGCCCTCAGTCTACCTTGAACCCAAGAAAGAGCCCACAGATCCAAATCATTGTGTTGTCACCCTATGTAAAGCCAATACCCTTGGCAAAGATAGTTCTTGTGTGATTGTATCTAGACCTGTCAAACCTGGAGTTCAGTCATGGTGAATCCCTTACAGTACGACTGCAAACAGAGAACATAAAGTTGCAATAAGCGAAAGCTCAGAGCAACCCTAAACATGACACAAGAAATCTCATCCCCTGCAAGTGCATGGTGTAGTCCTCCATCAACCCCAGACTCTGATCTGGAACAAATCCCTGTGGATGGATGGTTGACAAGTCCCATCTTTACCATGAACCCTAGATTTGTCCCACTGATAACAGTTTTAAACTGTGACTTCTCCATCATAAGGTGGACTTCCCTGACACATGCCCTCCTAGCCAGATCCATTGTTGAGCAATCTTGATATAAGAATGAGGAATTCTGTTACCTGCTACTGCATGCCAGAGCTCTGCAAATGACTTTTTTTGTGTTGCCAATATCCAGCCAAAGAAGCAGGCACCAACACAAAAAGCCAGTTTGCCAATTATCTTACAACCGACGCAATGGAGAAGGTGCCCTTCCTACTAGAGACATCCTCAAGGAATCTAGTGACATGTGGAACTTGATCATCCAAGGTTTGAGCGCAGATATGAAGCTATTAACCTAATAAGGGTTTGGTCCAGACTACACTGCTGATCATCACGCCATGCATACCCGCCCATAAATAAATCTCATGTTTGGAGTTCCAAAGAGACCAAGTGAAGTCCTTTCCAATACTTCAAATAAGAGATTGCGAATATTAGATCAGAGTTACGAAATGTATCCCACCTGAAAATGCAGGTTTTGGTCACAACAAAGAGGCAGTAATGCAATGTGGGTTAGGTTTGCTGCCACCAGCGCCACCCAAAACGTTAATGAGTCCTGTGTCAGAACTCGGGGAATCTCTGCGATGGTCTTTGATGGGAACCTGGCAGGACCTCAAAGCTCTCACATCTCAGAGAAAGACACAAAGGTCAAGCGGACAAATATCGCCTCCTCGTTCAGAATTGCCAGAATAGGTACACTGCGACGTCAAAACCAGGTAATCTTGTAGAGGCTTACGCAGAGTTAGTTTCTGCAGGGCTTGAGGAGGAGCCCGTTTGGGGTTCGAACATTCTCGTTGGATGAAAAATAACGAAATTGGATGAACACTAATTCTCTTCATTCGGATTTCATCTGGTTTTCCTTCTTCCACAATTTGTCATCCTAGGGATCTTGGAGTTTTCATCAAGCATTGGTGTGGGTTTTTGAGTAGGGTAAGGCCTTCGAAGTGGAGTGGGATGTGTCCCTGAAATAAGGCTCCGTCCAAGGTGGAGCCGAGGAGCGCTCTCTGCCTTGGGCCCAAGGTGGAATGAGGGGCACTCTCTGTCTTGGACGGTCACATACTTTGGGAATGCCCTGCTCCGAGGGCATTGGAGCAAGGTGTGTTAACCAACATAAAGCACTGGCAGCAGAAACAAATGAAATGCCTGTCTGAGGGAGCATTCCACTTTTCACACTTTTTCAAAACACCACACACTTTGCAAAGGAAAAGTTCCACTTGGTAACATGCCCTACAAATACACTAAAAACTTTCTGGTGGTGCTTTAAGATTCTGTTTGTGGTTTGCAATTTCTCTTGGAGGAATGAAGAGGTTTGTCTTCATGTTTCTCTACTAAACTTAGACTTACCGATGAAGGTTAATATTCAAGAAGAGACACAAGATTGTGATTTGCATAGTTTACTATTCCATATGTTATTTCTTTAACAAAAATGACCGTTTCACAGACCACATTCTAAGGTATCCCATTTTCCTTTCATTGTGTTCACATAATGAAGATTCAGGTCTATTGCAACCATTTGTAGTTGTGTAGAAGTGCATTTAGTATTCGTAATAACTGCAATGGCGGCACATTTCCGTTGTGCAATGCCCCAATGCAAGGTCCCCCATATGGCAGGTCCTCCTGACTGCATGCACAACAGGAGGGGCCACCATACAGGTTAATCTTGTTTACTGTACAGGGTAATGCCCTGGCAGCAGAGCATTACACCTCAGACCTTGGGCTCCATCCTCAATTCACAGTGTGTAATGCCCTTTACCCTACTCATGAAGCACTCAGAGAATTAATTAACAGTGATCATTTGGGACATGCCACATAGTTTGTTCACTACACTATGGTGAAGTCCATGCAAGGCTTCTCTGAGGAATTCTCTGAAATCAACGTTTCCTGATGCCACCCTCCTGGAAGAAGAAACAGAACATTCCCCATATTCATGTGAATTACACAAGGGTACTACTTAAGGTCACAAGTAACTGTTCCCAAATTCATGTACAAAGACAACCAATCCAAATTGACAATCTTTGGCTTGCAGATTTGCGACTGAGAAGGCCAACATAGGTGAATGCAACACTACATCACCTTAGTTTGAAAGGTCTTGTGCAAATTGATATTCACAGCATCAAAACCCTAACCAATACACCCTAGATGCACACTCTGAAGACAACAGATTGCCCCATTCTCTTTGTATCTAAGCACAGGTAGGGCCTTTCCCCTATCTCAACCTTGTTCTAAATTCAAAATCAAGGCAGATTCTAAAGCACTCAGTTGTTTACATACAAAATACAGATGCTAACTAGGGTGCAAATGACAGCTTGATTAAGATCCTTGATTCCGTCATTGTCACCAAGAGGAAGCCATGAAGTCTGAATCATGTAAAGCCATATGACCCAGAGGCATTGAAATGCCCAGATTGAACATCTTTGATAATCACGGCCACCAACCCTTTTGTGCAAACATCTTTCAATTGAGAGATGGAATGAATGTGGCCACAGAAGCTGCAACAAGGGTGAGTCCAAGAGCTTTCCGAATAAGGCTGGGCTGTGTTGCCTCATCTAGCTGAAACCAGTCATCCATAAGTGCTGGTGTGGAGCAAATCATCCATGCCAGTCCTAACAAAGGGCTTGTGGTAAGGAACAAAATTGCTGCGACCAAGAAAGTGGAGCCGGTTGTTATGTGCTGCACACCTCGGCCAAGAACCCCTGTCACAATGCGGCCGCCATCCAAAATCCCCAGTGGCAGAAGTGCCATGGCTGTGAAATGAAGCCCCAGGAAGCCAGCCAAAGCTAGTGGACTCACAACCAAGTCCAATTGCCCAACTTCACCACTCAGAGTAGCTAAGGAGAGCTTGTGGAGAAGCCATGTTAGTGGGCTGGAGTAGGCAAACATTTGCTCAGGAACCAACAGGAAGCCACGAAAGTCTGCTGTAGTTGCTGACAATGATCCCCATACCAAGGGACTGACCCAGATTAGGGCAACAGAGAAGGCGAGAGAAGCACAGGTACTGGAAAGAGAGAGATCAAGGAGGCAAGTTCGGTGGGGAAGACAGCCCTTATAAAACACTAGAAAACCTAATGCCCCTTGATGTGGCACAGGAAAATAAAAGGGCAGCCTCACCATGTGTGACACGTTATACAATGCAGCAGTGGCCTTTCTAGCTAGCCAGCCACTGGCACCAACTCCTAATAATCCCAGTCCTACTATGCTCCTCTGCCAAAGGGAGAAATCATCAAAACCTGGATCTGCATCTGCATATTGTAGGCATCCCACAAAGGCTCCAAGAAGTAGCATGGAGAAAAGTATAGTATCACTTTGCTGTGGTAATGAGAATGACAGAAGCTCATTGCTGTGTGCTATGAGACATCCCTTCTCACCCTCGAAAAGCTCCTTGTCAACAAGGATGGCAATTAACCCCTCAAACCTTTTGTCAAGTTGTGTTTGGATCTCATTCCTCACAAAGGCTGCTGGCCTTTCTTTGAAATTCCCCGGGAACATAAGGCCCTGCCGACACCTGCGAGCCTTGCCATCAGGAACAAAGGAAGTATGTTTCAGCACCTGCTCAAGGAGCTCATTCTCCTCAAGCGGCACTGTCAGGGTCTGCCTGTGCTTGTATTTATAGTACATGTTGTAGAGCAAGTCAGCCTCAGTGTCCAGGTTCTCATCTGTGTTGAGAATCTTCCCATCAGGACCACAAAACAAGGAAGAGATGAAGAAAGACAGTGCCTGCACATAAACAAGAATCCCCTCTAGAGACTTTCTCAGTTGTGTATCCTCTGGAAATTTGGTTGAGCTGGAGATCTTGCCTGGAACCCTTGTTGCTCTGGAGAGGGCTTGGATTGAGAAGAAGGTGCCATCACCAAAGAGCTTCATAAAATCTCCAAGCTCAAGCAATGCATCAGTTAGTAGAATTGCAAAACCAGGATAAAAATCATCCAGAGTGTTGATCTGCAAGAATTCTTCATCTTCATCAAGCCTGGAAGAGAACGCATATTCATAGCGCCCCTCGTTCATTCGTGCATCAGCATCGAAGGAGAGAGGGATAGTTGCTGGCTGCTGCTGCTGCTGCTTGTCGCTACCCTTCCCAGCAGCAGCAGCAGTAGCAGCAAATTGAGCTTTTCTCTTCATCTGATTCCTCTCGATCAGACTAAACCCACCCTTCGCTTCTCCAGACAACATTTCAGCTTTCTCGAGTATGGGCAAGACGGATGGAGCCACTTCAATACGCACACCCTCCTCCTCCTCCTCCTCCTTCTCCGACTCCACAGAATCCTTTCCCTGTGGAAAGTCCTGTGGGTCGTCGCTCTGCGCATACCCTTGTGTAGGCGAGGAGTCGTCTTCCCTTGCATTTGTAGCATCTCCATCCCGACGACGGTCAATCGCTCGCACCACCGGTATCAATTCTGAGGAAGAAACTACATTTCTTAAACCCCATGAGCTACTACTACTAACAAAGTTCTCTTTGGTGAAGAAGAAAACTCCGGTGCTCCTTCTCTTCTCACTCAAGGCTTTGCGCTGCAACTTCGAAGCTTGCGGAACTCCAAATCCTTGAGGGGAGACATATCGACAAATTGGTCGCTTGGGAGGGGAGTGGTCAGTAGTAGAGCGTTGTTGTGGGCACGTTCTTCTTCCAAGGGAGTGAGGAGAGGAACAGCTACTACTACTAATAAGGCCATGGTGAACCAGGCTTCTTCCATCCACCAAACCGCAAGACCGCATCTCTGTTCCTCTATGACGCTATCCCTTCTTGTCTCCTTCAACAGTTGCTTCAGTAAGTACGGCCAACAAAAAAGGAAAAAAAACCCAAGCGAGAGATGGCAACAACAAAGCAGGTACAATAATCCTTGTACAACAATGAGACGAAGATCATTCTCTTTTTGCGAAGAAGATCGCATCAAGCCTAAACTCCCACAATCTCTTTCTTCAGCAACTCCTCCACTTTTACACTTCTACTTTCTATAGCTCCCGAAAACGAAGCAAGTGTTTTTTTTTTAAGGGAATTTTTGTTTGTAGCCAAAGTGGCGATCATCTCTAGGAAGATTTAGCCACATCAGAAATGAAGTGAGAATATTTAATCATCCTTCTATATTTTTGGCTACACAATGAAAACCAAGTATATGAATCTGGCGGTTGTTACCTTTTTTTCCCCTCACTTTTGGCGAATGAAAGGCTTCAAAATCACTTCTTTTTCGAATTTTTAATTTTGGTTTTTGGCCAACTTTAAAAGACAGCTGAAACGAAGCACCCAATCTGTCTTCCACGAGGGTCCAGACCCACCCCGGTGATCGAACAGTTTGGATCCCTTGCAAATCGGTGATTGTGTTCGCTACATTCCACGGATAGCACCTAAAAAGCTCTTACTATGCATTGTCATTGCGGTTTTTTTTTTGGTGGGGTTTGTTTGTTTGTTTATTTTATTCTATTTTTGTGGCGAAATTTCGCCACAAAAATGAAAAAAGAAAAAGAAAACGCGGTGAGGGCTGTGTGAATCCTACAAAATGTTTTCTTCGAAAAAAGCCTAAATTCGCCATATTTTGAGGGGGGATTTTTTTAATCGCCAGATTTAGACCATAAGCTCTAGCATGCCACAAATATATTGCGGGGGGTTCCCAAAATTTTTACTTTCCTCTGTGACCTGTAGCCAAATTTGGCTAAGTCCCTCTTGTGAATGATCGCCAGTAAAAACCTACCTCAAAAAATTGAAAAATAAAAACCCTGTAAATTAAATACACAATAGTGATATCGTTTTCGAGCTCGGATGTGGATAACGCAAGAACTCTGGAGCTTCCGATTGCCATCCTTTCATTTTCTTCATTATAGTCTTTAGCATCTCAGGACGCATTGCTTGTTAATTTTCCTTGGTTCCGAGAGAAGAATTCAGAACTGATGTGATTTGGTTGCTTGGATGCTTGCTTGTTGGTTTTTTTTCCCTGAATTTTTGGGAGCGCAGCATTGGTTTTCGTGAAAGCTAGGTTCAGGAAATTGATAGTACAGTGCTGCTGCCGCTGCTGCTGGTTTAGGGGAAATTTCAGGCATGGCGGCGGCTCTGGTCACGTCCTTGGCTTCGCTGAGGTTGAATCCGCTCAGAGCTTCCGTTTCTGGAGCGCCAGTGAGGAGATGCGTTGACAGTAGCAGCAGCAGAAGAGGGAATGGGATGGCATTCGTGTTGAGGATCGAGTGCTCCTCGCACCCGCAGAAGAAAGCCACCGCGCACCACAACAAATCCCGGCCCAAGAAGCATCAGCCTTATGACAAGAACCGCAAGGGGCCAACTAAGTACAAGCGGTTGCCCAAGCCACCTCCTGTCTGGGGTTTCGACACTTCCGACATCGAGCAGGCGGCGACTGAGGTGGAAGCGCCTAGCGAAGTCGTAGCGTCCTCGGTACCGTTCCTATCCTTCCCCTGCTCTTCTTCGTCACTTTTGTCTCGTTCTTTTTGTTGCATGGAGGTAGAATCTATTGTGTAGTTTGTCCGGAGCTGAATCTGAAGACAGAGAGAGGCCAACGATCTTTTTCTACTGTTCGCCTCAAGTCTCTCTGGCAAAGGGATTCCATCTACTGGTAGTCTCAAGTCTCTGGCAAGTTTCTCACAGATGAGGCCTGAGACTCTTGTCTGAGCACTGTCAATTTGTTTGATGCAGTGAGGAGGGAGGTAAAACTGATGCGGCCCCCAAGGCTTTTTTCAGGTTCCTTGCATTCAGCTTCTGTATTTGCAACAGACTTTGTTAGACATGATCCAGAGGTAAAAACACTTGAATGCAGTTCTATTCAGAATGTGCATTCTATGCTTTCTTCTAGCATCCATCAGCTTCTCTATTTTCTGATGGCTAGAGTTTCTCATCTGTTTGAAAACCTTTTAGTCCCCCAAATTGAACATCTTGTTTCTTGGTACCAGTATAAAACTCAAGCATCATTTATAAACAAAGGGTAGGAGTTTATGTTCCATCTCCATGTTGATTCTCAGTACTACCTGTTGTTCCTCTACAAGTGTTGTCCTGTTGGTCAATGAGATTGCCTTGGAATTCAGAGTACATTCTGGTATCAGTATCTGATCAGTGTTACAGTAACCAGTGAACTCCAGTTAACCAAGAAGTCAATCAAACAAGCTTGTAGATCTCCTTTACAAGCTTATTCTTGCTATCAGTGTGTTGCTGCAGTCTTATGCATTAGGTTGAGAGAAGTGCTGCTACAGAGCAATCTCTTCTGTCTCGTATGTTGCAGAACAAGGCAAATGATTGTTGTACACCCAAACATGGCCATCCTTTACTATGTCCTCTCGGATTCCTGCTGTAAGAATTTAGGCTATGAATGTTGTCATTTCATATTGTAAGTTTGTAGGGTGCAAACAGAATCATTCAAATACAGAAGATACATTCTTGAAAAGGTTTGGAAGGTCCAGGACAAGCCAAAAGCCAACTCATCAGCTTGCTAATATATGACCACATGAACTTGTGGTAGTCATGTCTACTGAGTGAGTACATTAGAGATTGCACAGCACTACAATTCCCTGTATTTGCTATCAGACATTTTTCACATGATCCAATGCATGGATAATGGAGATAGTCTAAGCCTTCATACTGGAAGAAATATCTGTTGCTGGCATTTTCCTGCCCTCTGGTTCTACCAAGTATTTCTGGTGGTGTAAGTAAGTTTCAAGGCGTGTCACAACTGCTCTGGAGTCTGGGTCACCGGCACTCTTGAGATTTACAATAAATTCAGACACCATTGTTTGCATGACCTTCATGAATGGCTTTGGGTACACTTGATACAGACGAAAGCCTGCCATCTGGTGACAAACAACCCCAAATCAGAACATCTGACTAACTTACTGAATAACTCACACTGAATTCCACAAGGTTGATTTTCTGAATGAAGAAGCATGAAAACAAGGGTCACTGTTGAGGAATAGGGCAACCAGAGCACATAAAATGATAAAAATATAAGAAGAACATTAAAAGCAGCACATACCTTCAAGAAGGCTTCTAAAGCTGAAGCAGAGGATCGATTTGAGGGTATGTGATTTAGCAAGCGTGCACACCAAGTCCATCCATCTGCCAAACCATGAGGATTTTGTCCACCACTGTAATCAGTCTGTTCACCCACAAAGTACCACAACAGATTGTTATGTTGTGGCATCAGACTCTGCTCCAGGTTTAACATTGATGGCATGAATGTAGAATACACTAGTACCAGAAGTGTGGTCTGTCCCTTGCTCCACTCACAGTGTCTTGTATCTCCAGTGAAAGGTTCTTAACATAAGTTGATATACAAGTTATGCCAGCCAGTTCAAATTCTCTGCTTTTGAGACTGGGATCTAACACTGGACGGATCCCAATTTACTTCAAACAAACAGAACACTTAAATCTTCTACTAAAAATACAGTCCAACTGAATTACTTTGGTCTGTTGACAGGAACATTTGCAATGTCTGACCACATGACATAGATTAATATCACCATGCTAGAAGGTACAGTTCTCAGAGCTTCTTACAGCTTCCGAGCATCAATAAATGATCACCTGTGTCATGGCACCATAGAAAGTCATGTAGGCAGTCATGCGTGCAACATAGTCATCAGTGCTCTCCAGTTTGCCATCCTCTTCCCGATATCCAAGTGCCTTGTAGTATGATTCGTCACTGCTGAACTGATCCTATAGTGCAGTAAAGTTGTCATTAGCATCTGCAACTTACTTTGACATGCTTGTACTTCAAATCAAAGGAAATTTCAAGGATATAAGTGCTTGAAAATGGCTTTTGTGTACCAGATAAGTCTACACAACTGCACAAGCTTGGGAAGTACATGTAGTGCTACTGCATTAAGGATATCATCAAAAATACCTTGGAGAATACATAGTACTTGGGAGTTGTAAAGATGCACACTTCATGGAGCTTTGCTAGCACCACATCCATCACATCGGGGACCTATAAGGAGCAAGCATTCATGGCAACATTAGTATGTGTAATACACAAAAGACAACCACATTATGAACTAGATACAGGGCGCATACCCCAACCATGTCAATGTTCAACTCACCTGAGAAGCAACATTGACAATAACCTGTGCCAGTGCGAATGCAAATGAAGGAAGCTTCAAAATCTGTGACTCGCATTGTGAAAGGAGCTACACCCAAACCAATTCACAGTAGAGCCCTTCAGAACACTGAAACCATGTAATACAAATGTTAGCAAAGTAACAACAGGATGCACAACAGATTCAATGCCATGTACAAGATCCAGTCCCCATGTCAGAAAATCAGCAAATATGGTGCATGTGGACATATCACATAGGATCTCATGCTAATCACCTAGATTTCATGCTGCCACTGTTAGTAGAGAGAAAAACTGCTCCTAAAACCAAAGCAGATGCAAAAGCTGTTTCTAAGGAGTGAATGAGGAACACCTTGGCACCCAAAGTAACAATCAGAAATTGACTTGGAGCACGTGGATCACAGAGTAGCTGCAACAAGTCCATTGACTTCTTCCTGCAATGCAACTTGAATGAAAGCTTTAAGCATGTGATTGTTGTAGACAAGTTCTGCATCTTCACCAAATAAGGCCTGCAGCAATGCCATTCTATGCCACAGCCAACAAATGTAACATGGAAAACCTTACAACTGAAATGAACAGTTGACAAAGGTATCAGCTGCTTTTCCTCTTAATCTTTCCCTCCAACTCTTTTCTCATTGAGAATTATCCACAAGTACTGCTCCTGCTGCCTTCAGTTCAATTTTCTATACTCAGCACCAAGCGACATGGGCAAAATCATACTTCACTTGTTCTTGCGTGGCAGCAACTTGCTGGAGATGCTTGATGACTTGTCGCTCATAAACCTTAAGTTCCTGTGTTCAATCAATGCTCAAACAAATGAGTGCTAAACTTCCCTCCAAGATGACCATTGGAGTAGGTGAAGAGATGTGCACATAACCACATTACAATGTCCTGATATTTTCATTAGCACGTCATCCAGCAGGCAATTTATTGTCTACGTGAGCTATAATCACATGGGTGGTACCTCACTGTGTAAGCAAGCTTGTCTGATACTTCTTACTACCTCTTGACTCTGCTTGTTGGAACTACTTTTCCACTGGGCATCAATGGTTCAAAGGTATAACAACAGGGGAGAAACTCTTGTAGGCAACCATCAACCAGATGGCAGATCAATGTTGATATACTCACTGTGTTGCAAAGCTAAAAAAAGATCTACATTATGATATATTTGGAAGGCACACCTTCTGGTTTGCTGGGTTTGCCTGCAGGGGTTTGAACATCTCCTGAAGCTCTTGCAATTTTTGCTTTCGAGCTTCCTCTAACTTTGCTGCTGTTGGCGCAACCCGCGGTCTTGATCCTGGCAAAGCAAAGACATTTAAAGATCCAGAAACTAGAAAGGACACTCTGCCACTTTCTGCTGTATATTGAAATTCTGATACATATATACCAAACTGTAGGAACATGCATAAGCTGATGTGTGTGACAAGATGGCATGGACCTCCCCTACACCGCATACATTTAAGGCACATAGGACTTCACAATGCATTCTGTGAGTGCACTTCAGGTATTCAAATGCTCATCTGAGTGAATAACAGGAACAAAGGGACAGACAAATCTGATTGAGCTATTCAACAACCTGTGGTAGTTGTCTTCTCCACAGGTTGTTTGGCCTGACCAGTGGAGGCACTGGCTTTCCGTTGTGCCTCTTGCTTGGCCTTTTGTTCTGCCTCAGCACGTTGTAAGGCAGCCCTTGCAGCTGTATCTGCCTGTGCCTTCCGCTCTCTAGCCTCTGCATCAATTCTCACCTTTTCTGCATCAGCCTTTGCTTTTTCTGCATCAGCTTTTTTCCTTGCCTGCAAGAGGAGATTTGGATAGGCAGTGAATTGACAATTTAAACCCAGAGTACACCACACTGCATTGAGCAGTGCTGCAGTGCCATAAGAGTGTACAACTAAACTTGTGCAGATGCAGCCCATTCAATAGAAAGCTTCACAATAGTACAAACAAATTGCACCAGAACCGGACTTTAGAATTCCAAATTTCATATCCAGGACAATATACAAACTTCAGATGAAAGATAGAATCTCAGAGACTGCAGCTCAAGATCTCTTTAAACAACATCACAGAATTCCCAACAACTTAGAACAATGGGAGAAATCATAGCTCACATCAGCCTCAATTCTGGCTTTCAACTGCCGCTCCCTTTCTTCACGGGCAGCAATTTCTCGCCTACGGGCCTCTTCTTCTGCTGCTTCCTTCCTGATCTGCCGTGCTTCAGACTGGGACCTCAACTCATGGTCCCGTTGTAGTGCAGATAGATGCACATCTCGTGCCTCTGCACTGCAATCACTTAATGTATTTCATTCCTCTGAGTTTTCTTGCTGTTGACAGCTGATACTCCAGCAAGCTAGCTAGAATGAAAGAACATCAAATGGGCAATGAGCAAGCAACACAGGACTTCCCACTATGTTTGAAGAGCTTAAAACCTCGGCGAGAATACAAGCCACATCTATTTCTAGAGGGAGCATTGGCTGAGCAAAGTTGCGATTGAACAACTGTCATGAAGGACACTCTAAACAAGGGTTAGAATAGTTCACATCATCCGCTGGTCCTGCTTGTCAGAGCGCCTAGCAAGCTCACACTTGGCCTCCTTGTCTTTCTCGACCAATGTCAGAACAGCTGCCTCCCTCACAATTTCCTCTCTCAGCACCCTGTCGAGTGACAGTCGCCTTTTCCGGAACTCCTCCTGTTCATTTTCACCATTGTAGCTTTTGGTTTCAATAACAGGAAATCAATGACCCTGCTGTTGGAAACACTATCTATCAATGCATGGCAATCCATCCCACAAGTGAACTTTCACCAAATCCATTCTCAGAAGGCACCCTGGTTGGTACCTGCACCCTGGTAAGACGTTCACGCTCCAACTCTATTAAAGCAGCTTCCACATATTCTGTGCGTGCAAGCAATGGGCTGCCAGCTCCCTTCTCATCCCTTTGATTCTGCACAGGTCTGAAGGAACCCTAGTCACTTTCTCAACTTCTCCGAGATAGGCCTGAAGTAGATACAGGAGATAAATCAATAACAGTGTCAGCTTGGATAGCAAACAAAGAAAGACCGTGAAATTCACAACTGGGCCTGCTCACACACAGCGCCTAAAAAATGTGCTACCTTGCTGAGCTCTTGTTCTCTACCAAGGGTGCAGATTTGCTTTCTTCTTCATTGCTGTCTTCATCAGAGTCACTGTCAAATGCTCGCATGATGAAAGGTCCTGTTGTTCGTCCAAAATCTGCTGTGACGGACAATTCTCGCCATGATACCCTACAAAAATGCAATAGCAGGATCAAACAAGAATCACATCCATCTGTTCTCACATTTTTATTATCCCCTTGTTTGCTTGCTGTCTTTAACAAAGAACAAACATTTTGTAAAGAGGAATGCTGATCAACTCACCCCTTGGCATTTGGTTGGGGGCTCCGATAGTCCAGCACTGGCTCCTGCACATCTCCTCTCTTTGTGGTTACAAGCTGCAGCACAAATCTGCAAAACATGACCTAATTCTACATGTCTCATGCAACAAGCATACTCTTCTGTAAAGCCTGTGACCTAACACCATATCATTAACTCAAGCTTCCTTCTCCCAACCCCCATGCCAGACATCACAAAACTATCCAAATGTTATCAACAGTAGCAAACTGTCTGACAATTGCAACTGTTCTTCAGTGAGACTTCATATGGTCAATTTGTCAAGGTTTTTCAGATCCATCCAAATTGTGCATTGGCCAAATGTATGTACCCAGCTACTACCAGCAGATTTCCCTCCACAGTAAATAAGAATATTGGTTGCACTGCACAGACCAACACAAAGATAAAACAGTTTCTGGACTAAAAACTAAGTCTGAAATTGCAGAGAAAACTCCGCAGCAACTTGAATGAGAGGTGACACAAAAATGAGAGCAGTCATAACCTTATGACTGTCTCTCATATAGTAACAGACCATTATTGCCTTCATCACGAGTAGCTGTGACAAGCTGCCATGACTACTCACTGACTTTATCAACCCAATGGAAAGTGTAGACAAGATTATTAAAACCTAAAAGAATTCAGGCAAACCATTATGCAAACATCTGCATTCTGAGCTACTGTTGCTTTCTGGAAGCAACGGGAAGACTCAGCCATGATATTGGCAAGCACTCATGAGACGATGTCAATTAAAAAAGTCAATCTGTATGTTTAGGGTGAAATAAAGAAAGAGACTGATTGCACAAAGAATCAGCATGCAGTGTACACCTGCAGGATCGAATAGATGAAAAAATGGAGTATTTAAAATTGAAGGGTAGCTAAGATTGGCTTGGCATGTGTGAAACCCTAAATGTCTCGATCCAGAGAAAAATCCTGAAGAAAAAACATGACAGAGAGAAAGAGAACCATCACACAAGCATTCACATCCTTGCCAAGAAGAAAAATGTCAGAAACCTGCTGCAGGATTTGCATTTGTTATTAAGCTTTGCAGTTGGGTAATCAATCGGGGAGTTGGCAGACGAAGGAGAAATTTTAAAAATCTATTTACCCTGTAATTGCACGACAAAGCCTCCAACTCCTGCTGCAATTCTTCCAGCGTCCAGTCAGGATTTGGGTCGACCATTGCCGGCGTCCGAAGAGTCGAGTTGGATGACAACGTCTTGAGGGTCAATGTGAGGTTTAGAGCTTGTGCCGCTGGGGATGCCAATGTTGGACTTGAAAACAAGTCGCCACCGCCCCGTGCTTGCGGCGACATCACCGACGACATTGTGACCATTGCGTATACCAGTCGACCTTTCTCACCGAGTGTCGTTTTCACCTCAAATCTTCGGTTCTCAACTTCAGAAACGTGGGTAATCTTCAACCAAATACGTTGCTCCTGCACCCCCCGCTCCGTCAATCTTGTGCAAAACAAAATCAATCACCCCTTCTCTTTGTCTCTCGATCTCATGTTTCCTCACCAATTTACACAAAGCTCGGAAAACAAGACTTGATCAGTGGTCTATCTGTTACAGCAGAGAGATTCAAACACCGACAGGGCGCCAGCCAGCAGACGCGCATTTCGAACCCTAATCAGTGCGCCAACATCAGGAAATTGCAATCTTACTACCAAGACCTAGAAGACCATTCTTCTGTTGATGAAAGTCGTCAGCACATTGTTCTTAGCTGTAGGTGGGTTCTTTCTCTGTGCACCAGGGTGTGAGGAATAATGCGTGACTGGTTTGCTGTGATCTCTCTGGGTTTGTATTTCTCATAGGTTGAGGGTTTAGGGTTTAGGTGTCCTGGGGTTTTAAACATGAGAAGACAACAGGATGGGTGCAGTTTGCAATGCCACTGCAGCAGTTCTGCAACAGTGGAGCGCTATGCATTGCAAGGTGGATCTTCTTCTTGGCCAGGCATGTCATCTGTATTATGCGGAGGATTTGATCAAGACAATGACCGGCTTGTTAAGCGGATGTCTGTGTCTGAGTGGCCTTGCTCGTGGTACCAGAAGAGTTCATAGAAATGTGGAGATGGGAAAATATATTTGCAAAAGAGAATTCCGGAATTGGATGCCGGAAATATTGTGGGCTATTTGCTGCTGCTATCAAGCATGTATACACCTGCTGGCAAGTGGGATCTCAGTGCAACTATTCAACACCAGAGGGTGGAAAGGGGTGTGAAGAATTGGCGTGCAAACGTCAATTGCAGGGATAACACCGGTGTGCCTGATGAGCAGACCCTCCTGCTTTGAGCACAAAAATGCAAGAGAGATGGGTTGAAGATATTTAGTCTAAATGCACTCGGACAAGACATTACAAGCAATTTTTCTTTGAGTGTGAAGCTTTGGATCCTCCTTGAACTTCTTCTCTTGCAAATTCTTTTGATTCTCGACCATCTTGACTCATGATTACCACCAGTTCTCTGCTGTGTTTACGAGCGTTCAGCCTGGCAATTGCTTTGATTACGAGCTGTTAAAAAGCATTCTCTCAAAAACTACGGCAATCTACTGCCCAACTTAGTGACATTGAAGTCAAAGGCTGATGATGCAGAGATCAGACAGAGTAGATGCCACCCACCTGACACTTGCAACTTGTTTTTCCAAATTAGTGCTCAAAAGTGGAAGGGATGACTGCTTTGAGCTCATGGTGTTTACAATGTATTATGTCTCTCAATGGGTCCCTCCCATCTTGCATGCCATGCTCCAGAGGAATTGTCCTTCACACTATGCAAATGCATTTGGAGAATTGGGATTTGACTGCATGATGAAATTGTTCCTGCACCTTGCTCAAGGACTTCGAATCCCACAAGTTTGCACCATTGGGTGGCTAACTGGCCCTATTGATTCCCAGCTAAAGTTCACTTTTGTGTTGATATTTGAGTTTAAACCTTGACTTTTTTGGTAAGGCAGAAAGCTCCTTGTTCAAGTTGGTCCTAATTGTTCAAGTAATCCCCTCCTTAAGAAACGGTATTGTGATATGTGGTGCCAGAATTGGGTTTTTACTTCAGATCCACATTGGAATGTTGCAGCACTGGTTGTAATTTTAATGCAAACTGATTGAAAGGACTTTTCCTGCAAGTTCGATCTGATGATCTTCATAGAATACACTATCACCTTAACAATTATCTTTGAATTTCGTCAGAATTTAGCAACTTTCCCACATGTGCAAATAATGTGAAACGTCATAGTTCAAAACTGTTTGTGTGTCCACAGACCTATGGTTGAATGTGTGATCCTCCTAATCATGTGAAGATGTTCAGAGGTGTCAGATTGCAAGTAGGTGGTATGAACCATAGACATGGAGATTGGCTGTCTGATTTCTATGAATTGCAAAATTTCATTTGATTCCCTAGCCTGATTTCTTGTATCTTTCTTCACTGATTTCAGTTTTAATGCCAAATGCAAGGATGATTGCTAGCACCAGGTTCTGTATCTTTTTTCAGGTAATCAATTTATGAGTTTCTGCTTGAGAGTGGGCAGGGTTTGGCCAATTCTGGCTCCTAGTGAGCCTGTGGCAAGTTGGCCAACTCCAGCTTGCTTAAGCTCCTAAGTGAGGTTGTGGCAATTGGGCCAATTACAGCTCCTAGTGAGCCTGTGGCAAGACTCTTCCACAGGCTTGCTAGGAGTTGGAATCGACCCATGCTGAACGGCTGATTCAGCATGATGTAGTTGATTGAATGGGAGAATAAGACCTAACAGTCATTAGTAAGGGCTAGGCCTCATTGTGGTTTCCTCCTGTTGTGCACCCACCTCTCTTGAATTCCTTGCTCTTCACAAATTCATCGCAAGCAATGGGTTTGCCCTTCAATTGCATCTAAAGGTTGATATGTTGTGTTCACGATGTTTGTTTACTTTCATTTCTTGTGTTCTACTTGGTCTCTGGTTTCTACCCCAATGCAAACCACATCTCCATCAATGTTTTTCTTTTCCTTTTTCCCCAATTTTATGGTGTTGCTCCAGTGGTGATCATCCACAAGAAAATTTAGTCAAATCTGGTGATTAGTATTCAAAATCTGAAAGTAAGAAAATCTTAAGCAGCCTTTCATATTAAGGTGGTTGTGGCAAATTTTTAGAATTTTGGGTGAATATTTTTCTTTTCCAAAAAAAGGGAATTTGTGTCAATGTTCTCTTTTTAAACATATTTTTTGGCAGAAGGGCGAAATTTCGCCACCACAAAACTCACTGATGGGGATGTGCCTCTTGCATGTATGGTTTTATACTTGTTCACAAGACGGATGGAGGGGTGGATGACGGGACAGAAGGATGAAATGATGCTTCACGACATCCTTTACTATATGTAATTACTTTCAGTAATAAGAGTGTCATGTAAAGCCAAAAAAATTATTTCATTTAATTATTAACTAATCACAACTTGTATTGAATTGTCGCGCAGCTGGTGTAGTGGTATCATAGTACCCTCCCACGGTACTGACCGGGGTTCGATTCCCCGGCTGCGCAGAGTTGAGATTTTCCCTCCTTCTATTTTTAAATTTCCAATTTTTTGTTTTTAGAAGTTCACTAATCTTGTCAGTTGAGGGAAGAAAGAGACTTTAAGACATTAAAGTTATCCATAAAGTCATGCTCTCCTTCACCCCCTATCCCCTCTTTCATTGATATCCGCAAAGTAAGGAGATTTTATTAAATCTCAGTATGAGATGCTGAAACTCAGCATTTAATGCACAAGGTTCAAGAGGTATTACAGTAGCTGTACATGTAGGAGCAGTGAAAATATACCCTAGTACCTGAGTTGTTTTGGTGTTAAATAATTCAAATTTAAAATCACCAAAACTTTCAGTATTTATTAATCAATATCTACCGAATTTTTTGAAACCTTAAATTGAAATTTTCGCAGTGCCAAAACTTTCGAACATTATAAACTATCGAGCTGTTTCTTGTAAATGAGATCCAAGGTTGTGAATCAAGCAGGGATGAGGATGGCACTTGGTAGAGGAGATTTTTCGAAGCAATTTGGTTTCAATAATTGGCCCCTTATTGATGAATATTTGTGTCTCTGAAGCTCCCAGTCTTCGACTTTTAGTGAATCATCGACAAATGACAAGCCTGAATATTTGGTTTCGGAAGAGGAGAAAAAATAGGCATATGCAAGCGTTCAAAGGATCTAGTACGTAAAAAATTTGGTCAATTTTCTTAACAATAGGACAGTCTCGTGAGGGTTGTGTTGTTTTGGAGATTTGTTAAGTTTAGGGTCAGCTCGCTGTGTATCTAGCTTCCATCCCGCAATAACAACAACAAAGAATAACAACAGACATCATCGGTAGTCGCAACTTCTTGGCTTGCAATATGCGCATGTAATACGTGCCCAGCTCTTCTCTCAGTGGTCCACTTACTAGTGCACACAAGTTCGTCCCCAACAATAATAATACCATGCAATGGGTCCACAATTCTATTCCTCCATCTCCATCTCCAAAGGTTGCAAATCCTTGCCTCAAAAGCTATTGAGTTTTTTGTTGTTGGCCAGTTTTTCACAACATCTCACACTTTCATTGGTATGTGTGCACTTTGTATGCAAGTAATAGGAGTAGACCACTATGCCATCATTTTACCAGCTTTAGCATTGGAGCAATTTTATGAAGCTCTTGGGCAATTTGTGGATATGGTGAAAAATCAAGGCTTAATTTGACCAAGTGCAACAAATGTGCGGACTATAGCTCCCCCATGGAAAATATCAAAGCAGTTTCTAAGTTCCAAAACTACCTAAATTTGTTGTCATGCCAAATTTGTGAGCTTGCTTTGCCCAAGACCTTCTATAATGCAATAACATGTGGAGCCATGGTTTTTGTTACCAGAATTTCTACAACAGCTTAAAACCTTGTGGAGATTTTTGTAGCAGCTCCGAACAGGCTTGTGTAGAATTCCTATGGTAATGCTGTTGCTACGCAAACAAGTTGTGAGTTCTTGGATTTTGAGATGTTTCTATTGTTTTGTTTTCCACAAACTTATGGGTAGGATGACTTTGATGCTGGGTCTTTTGGGTGTTAACAAATCTATTTTTTTGTCTACTTTGGTTGACAAGTTAAATTCCAATCTGGAGGTGAAAGAATCTATCATTCCTAAGCTCCACAAAAAACCCATCTGCACACAAAAACAATCTTCATGTTCTTGGATTAGAGATTAGGGGAAAGGTTTTCAAATGTGGGCAAAAGTGTTTTAGCCAAGATTGGTAATCAAATTGAAAATGTTTTAATGCAACAAATGCGAAATCAGCTTTAATTCGAATTGATTGAAGATCTAATGTTGTATGTGTATTTGTATGTGATCAGAGACATCATCCAAAGGAGTAGGTAATTTGAAAAGAAAATACTTACCATGTTATTTTTGACAAAATTGTTATAGCAAATAACTATAATAATGTAACTCTTCATATTGTTTTATGTTTTTTAGCCAATTTTCACAATTGTGATCTTATTGTGCTTGGACCTATAGATGACCAAACTAAGACAAAATTCTTTTACAAACATTCTTCGATGATTGTTGATATTAGAAGTGTTGGGTCTACATCCAGATCTTCTTCCATTTGCCTTGAATGATTGTGAACAACGGTGTAGCAGTATTGGCCTCCAATGGAACAAGTTGGAACTCAATTCCAAATGTTCTTGTGATTCTTGCCTTATCCCATCCTTTCACAATCATGTTCCTCATCTCCTTCACCTTCATTTATGCAGCATCCAACCAACTACACATTCTTAGTTTGAGGTTATTCATCTTGAAATCAACACATGGTGCTTGTCCATCATCAATTTGTTCTTTGATGACTCATGTAGTCCATTGAACTCAACTTTGAATGCATGCTTTAGTGGTCATTGTAAAATCACATTTGCAAGTTGTAGTTCATTTGTGTAATTTACTAATATGAAAATGACCATAATGTTGGGGTGATTTTTTTTTCATATAATCTAGAAACTCCTTGCCCTTGTGTATAGACCAACAATTCAACATGCATACCATTTTATGATGTTTTGGCAAACCTAATTGTTTAATTTGTGAATGCAAATATGGTAGCAGAATTTTGTGAACAATTCTTTTTATGGTCTCAAGGGTTGACCAATGACTTTCATTAAAGGTGAGACCCCATCCATTATTGATGCACATGAATTTTCTTTCATTGTTTGGGGGTAATGTTTTATGTTTAGTACCTATAAAAACAACTTGAAGGGGTAGGAGCAATCCATCCATAGATGATGAAATAATGAATGTTACCTATCTTTCATCTTATCCCTAATACCTTGATGTGTTTTGCACCCTTACTCTCCCATGTCCATTCTCCTACTATTTACACAAGGTGTAATAGAGTTTGGTATTGTTGACCACTAGGTAAATTTTTACAAGGTAAGCAACCTTGTAACCCATCTTTCACCCTTGTTGATCCTAATCATTTGGAAGTTTACTTGTTGATGTTGTTCCCACTTTGAAATTCTAGTTCATGTACTTCTTCAAAAATTGACAAATCCATTTTTTTGTGAACTTGAAACCTCCAGGTGCATTGTGTATGACTTCAAGAGCGAAAGATTCTATCATGCCCCACACTATGGGTTATATTATGGAGGTAGCAAGTGGTTGACCTACCTCTCTCATTTCTAGAGCATGGTAACCAAGGTATTTCAAAACTCTGGATACTCTTCAAGTACTAGCATGTTGTATTTGGTCTTTTTTATGGTAGTCTCAAGTCGTTGTGCACAAATGTAGTTTGGTTTTAGATCACTATGGGGTGTAACCAATCCCACAAACTTGCCTTCCCTAATTTCTCATACAAACTTGGGACTCCAGGCTTTCTGTATGTTGTTTTTAGGAAGTGCAAGGCTCAAAAATTGTTACCATGTTTCTTTACAACAACCATGATGGCCAAAGATTCAAAATAAACTAGTTGGTGTACTCCCCCTTTCTCTTTGTTGGTTTCTAGTTCTTTTATGTTGTCCTTCACCTTCTTCTCCACTGGCCTCTTCACTTGCCTCTCCACCAACTTCTTATTCAATTTCTTGGTTTGATAATAGTTTTGCAACATATTTCTGTGGCTATTGGCTATTCTTTCACTAGTTTCAAAATGGTTTGGTTTAAAACAATACATGCATGAGTAAGTTTATCTCATGTTGTAATGTCATCTCTCTTTCCTCACTTGTGATTTTCTTGAAGATAAAAGTAAGTGTATTTTGATGCAACTTTTGGTTTTCCATCTCTCATTAAACATTCAACAAAATCTTTGCAAAATCCCTATTGTAAACCAACAAAATATTTTTCCAACGATTGTTCACATCACTCCATCTTGCTTTTATCATGAAAACATAATTTATAAGAAAAATATAATCTAACACAATCTTAAAGAGCAAGAGGCTTGGAAAATTAATGGTAGTTCAAAAAAGAATTTGGCACAAGTTTTTTCTTATTTTCAGGAAATTAAAGATTAAAATGAATGAATAGTGTTTTACATCCATGTATAGTACTACAAAAATAATTAATGAATTTTATTATATAGATTTTTTAATCAATTTTTTAATTAAAAAAATGTTGAAATGAAAATTTCAAAATAAATTAAATATTCAACATTCAACTACTAAAACAACCAAGGTATTATAGTATGTAGTGGCACTGTATGTATTCAAGAGAAAGGAAAGAGGGGATGAAATCTAATTTGCCACCAAAATTGGTGGAAAAAACTAGTTTGGGTCCTAGTTATTTCATTTTGTAAAATTTCATTCCCAATAACACATTTGATGCCCTATTATGCAAAAACCGGCCATTCTCGCCCCCTAATCACCTAACTTTACTTTATTGAATTCAAAGTGATCTTTTTATCTTTGTGAATTAATTTTCACATTTTTTCATTTTGTAACTTTTGAACCAATAATCAAAAGTTATTGAATTTAGATTGATTTTTAATAACTACAATTTAGTTATGAATTATAAGTATTTATTTCACAAGCGGGATCCATAAAAACTCTACAGTTAAAACCCACTTTGACTAGTTCAATATTGGGATGGGTAACATAACAAGAGATTTCATATACTTGCCTTGCCATTGGCCTTAAGTTTATAATTAAGCCCACCTTCAACTCAAATAATTTTAGGATGGGTGATCTTGCATGAGGTTAAATCAACTTGGGTTAATTGCATAGGGCCCCACTAGCGTGGGTGGAATTTTCTTCTTAATTACATTTTATAAGTTGGGATAAAAGCTAGTGCCTAAATTTGTATTGGAAAAAAAAAGGAAAAGCAAAAAAGGGAAAGAAAATATTTTGAAATGAAGTAATTCTTAATAAGTTTTCTATCAACACATAATCGGGACTTGCCTTCAGCCATAAAACATAATTTAATTTATGGAAAATGTTTTTTTGGGGGTAGAGGAAAAGCCCCAAGCTAAGGGGATTTCCCAAAATGTGGGGCCTAGGAGGAGGCATTCTTTGAATCCAGCCCAAAATTTCCACATTTTGGGAGTGTCCTTGACCCCTCATTATTGAAAAAACCACATAGAAGCACCTTGAAACCCCCCATCCTTGTCAACAACCTAGAAGAAGATGTCCCTAGTGGTGTGATTCTTGAAGTTAATGCAACTAATGAACTATCCAACTAGGACCACAAAGTTGAAAAAGTCCCTCCAATAGCCCCTGATGTTATTTTTTGGAGGCCTTTCCCTTTCTTCAATTTGCAAGGACGAGTGTTGAATGGGTCAAAGAAGGCTTGAAGTGGCCTTGTAAAGTTGGAAAGCGCAAGGAATCACATGCTACAAAATGAATACTAATTACAAACCTAAAGAAGGTGCATGAACTCATTACTAAAAAAAGAAATCATAGGTGCCCTTCAACTCATGACAAGGCCCTTGACATCAAAATCATTTGGTAATGAATGCCTTCATTTTGACCGATGCCCAATCAATTTTGCAATGGAGTGAACAAAAGGTAGTTGTTCGTGCATAAGCAAAAATTACATTGGAATAAGATTATGCTTAGAAGAAACAACACAAGGGCATGAGGAGGTCTTTAAATTGCTTTTGGTCAAGCTTGCTTCAATGATCTTATTGAAGATTTTGGGCATCTTAATTAGGGTGTGGGACACATCTTTTAAAATGCATTCTCACAAATTGAAAAAAATGAAGAACTTGGTGACACCATCTTTCAATGCAAGTTATCATATGTGAGGAAGGCAAAGGTGGCATTCATGACAATAGGAATCTAACAAGTCCACTTAATTTGAAGAAATGTAAACAATATTTGATTTCCATGCATCAAAGACCATTCATAGATGGTATTTATTTTCAAACCCTTCCATTATTTCAAGTTCAATTGTTCAATCAAAGTTTTGAAATTATTTTTTACATAATGTGTGAATTCTTATTTAGGTCGTGTGGAATTATGAAGGACCAATTTGTGGCTGATGCAATTTGTCTCGTTATAAAACATCACCAAATGTACACCCACCATCACGCAACATGGGTGGAAGAGTTGGTCAAGGCTTATTCCCAAACTCATGGTTTTAACAATCATGATTATTGACTAGTTTTTAAAAAATAAATGTGCATGTTTGTAACTCTTTGAATATTTTTGTACAAATTGATTTGGATTAGTTCATTTAACATTTTGGATTTTTCGTGATTTTTTTTGCATTTCTTAATGTTTCATAAGCCATATTAAACAATTATTGTGAGTCACCTTTTTGTGCAATATTTTAATGTCCTAACCCTAATATGCATGCTTAAAAAAATGAACCCATAATACCTCCATAAATGTCAAAAGCCCATTAATACCAAAGATGATATACCCATTTTTAAAATTTATTTACCATTACACAAATATAATGTGTGCAATACTTGCATATCATTTGCAAAACAAATATTAGATTTCTCCTCTTCAATTGCAATACCCACATGGGGGCTCAAAACACACATCAAAATTTTCCTCCTTTTTTGCAATATTTGCATAATGGTCATACGAACATATATGTGTTACACACGTTCAAACATTTTAATATGATGGGTGCGAATATTATATTTTTGAATGGGGATTTGTTTTGGGGGGGCGGCTTTGACCAATAGACAACTTTTTCAACAAGCCCTATATGCAGGTATTACATATATTTTAAATATATATATGGGGTTTAGGTTTTAATGCATTTATGGTTTAAGATTTAGGGTTTAAAATTTGGGGTTTAAGTAAAAGGTTTAGATTTAAGGGTAGGTTTTAGGTTTAGGTTTTAGGGTTTACAATTTGGGGTTTAGGTAAAAGGTTTAAATTTAAGGTTAGGCTTTTGGTTTTAGAGTTTTTCATTTAAGCTTTGAGTTTAGGTTTAGGGTTTACAATTTGGGGTTTAAGTAGAAGGTTTAAATTTAAGGTTAAGCTTTAGATTTTAAGGTTTTCATTTAGGTTTAAATTTTAGGGTTTTACAATCTAGGGTTTAGGTAAAAGGTTTAAATTTTAAGTTCAGTTTTAGGTTTTAAATTTAGGTTTTAAGTTTTACAATTTAGGGTTTAAAATAAAGGTTTAGGTTTAATAAGGTTTTAATTTTACAATTTTGGTTTGAAGGTTCAGGGTTTAATTTTAAAATTTTAAAATTAGGTTTTAGGCTTTAAGGTTAAATTTTAATGTTATGTTGAAGGTTTTAGGTTTATGGTTAGGTTTTAATGCTAGGCTTTAGGTTTTAAGTTTTAAGGTTAGATATAGGCTTTAAAATTAAATTTTAATGTTAGGTTGTAGATTTTAGGTTTAGGCTTTAAGTTTTAGGTTTTAATCTTAAGTTGCATATTTAGGGTTAGGGTTAGTTTTGGGCTATAGGTTTTAATGTTAGGTTATGGGTTGTAGGTTTAAGTTTTAGGTTTTACATCTTAGGGTTAAGGCTTTATAATTAGGTTTTAATGTTAGGTTATAGGTTTTACATCTTAGGGTTTAAGCTTTATAATTAAGTTTTAATGTTAGGTTGTAGGTTTTACATCTTAGGGTTTAGGCTTTATAGTTAGGTTTTAATGTTAGGTTGTAAGTTTTACATCTTAGGGTTTAGGTTTTACAATTAGGCTTTAGGGTGAAATTTTGGGGATTATAAATAATCTAAAACATATAATGATTAAGTTTGAAATTATTTGTAATCCTAAAACTATATATAATCATAAATGACTTTAAATTAAATTTTACATAATATTAGCATATTTACATTAGACAATTTCAATAGGGTAATGAAAAAAATTATTCATAATCAAAGGATGACCATCTTGGTTATTTATGTTGACTAATGGTGCAAAGGTTAAGGACTTGAATTTTCTTCAAAGAGGTGAGGGGTTCAAGTCATCATACTTGTAAACATATTGTGTTATTTAACCCATTTTGGCTAAACAATTTACCTCCCTAGGTTACATGGAATAGGTAATGACTTGTGTCAACCATTCATTGGATGAAAAGTAACCATAAAAACTTATTATTATCATATTTTCTTTATCTACCTATATATTAATTATTTTGTTTTTTTAACGCAAGTACTGCATTTTGGGAGCAAATTGCATTTAGGGGGGCTTTGATGAATAGATAACACTTTTGAGGGGGGGATGTGTAGGTATTATATAAAGTCTTTTGCAATATTTACATTCTTTTGTTTGGTGATGTGAATATGCTAACATAAGAGCAAAATTTGAAAATTATTGACATGGTGTTTTTTGCTTACACCTATATAAATGGGTAATGCATAATGATTTACAGTATCTTTCAATTTTTCTTGTGGATATTTCACTTATTTTCTTTTATTATTTTATAATTGAAGTATGGAAATAGGTCCATTTTCACAAAATAAACAATACATGCACAATGTAACATTGGGAAGTAATCATCCAATTGTTTGTGTTCCAACTACCTACATATATGCCCTTTCAAATCTTATATTACTTGTAATCTCCAAACATAATAATATATTAAGTTGTTGACTAATATTAGATTTAATATTGGTAATAATTTTATTAAATAATATTGAATAATAATAATAATATTTTTACATTTATGAATATTTTATTTTATATAATATTTTTATTTTTCTTATTTTTATTAAAATATTATAATGATAATAAACGCATTAATTATACTAAAAACAGATTTCAATAATCATTAATAATTTTCTTATTAATACTAAATTTTCATACATATTTTATTTAATAGAATAATATTATACTTTTGTGATATTTATCCATTTGTTAATACTGATTTGTATTAAAATAATATTAATATAATGTTGTTAACAACTATGTTGAACTAATTATAATGAATAATAATAAATAATGATATTGTTAGAATTATGTTTTTCATCAATTATTAATCAAACATTCTAGTTTATTATTACTGGTTATTATTAAACTATTATGATAATAAAATATTTAAAAATTTAGGGAAAATATATTAATGAATAATCTTAAAATTTTAAATAATTATTTAAATTTTAATGATCTTAATAAATTTTTATTATTATTATAGATATTATTGTTACTATTTGTGGAATATGTAGCCTATGTTAAGATACTTATAAACTAGCTAGTGTTATTTAAGCTATATAGTCATGTAGGTGTATAAAAATATACTAGCACGTTCAAATAACATTTAATAATTAGTAATAGGTATATACTACAATATTATCATATTTTTATTAGTAATAATTATTTGCCGTATAAGAATTTCTACTTAACAATATTATATTATTAGTACCATATTATTATTATTATTTTTATAATGTGTCAAGGCCACATAACCTATGGTTTAAACCAAAGGAACACTTGAACTTTCCAATTCATCAAAAGCCCCAACCTTGTCCATAGGAAGCACAACCTCCTCCATGGTTCTAATCAAAACAATGTCGATGACCCTTTTGTCACCATAAGCTTCAACATCATCTTCAAAATCTGAATCATTTGAAATATATTTGGGGTTCATAAACATGGCTACTAAACCTCCACAATTGAATCCAAACTGTGTTCCACAATAATCAATAGCATGCTTTTGGGTAACATTGGGACCATGAAAATAATAACAATTTGGTGCTTACAAAGATTCCTTTGTAACATCCACTCACATGTGGAACTTGAATATTTTACAAATGGGTACTTCACTTTGTATGCCAAATTGGCAAGATGTTGATTCTTTATAATCCAATAACCATTTGTTTCAAAGGATGGTTGGAATAAATGCTTGATTGGGATCAATGCTGCCTTTTCCACACTCATTCCCACAATACATTCCACAACCTTGTTTTTAATGAACCCCCTTTTCTTCATTTTGGATGTTTGCATGTAATGTCATGCAATTGTTGTTAATCTCCAAACCAAGTAATGTATTTGATGCCCTCTAAGACCCTTGGTTTCAAGTGAAAACCAACACTTTAAGGTGCCATGATAAGATTCAATATTTGCTTGTGTACCTTGGTTGGAATGTGGCATGCGTTGAAGGCTAATTATCCATAACTTTAAAACACAATGCACAATGTAATATTAATTAAATCAATGTTCTAGTTGATAAAATATGATCATACCCATTTAAGGGGATTAAAATTATGAAATTATGATCAAACAAACATGTTTTGAAAGACATACCAAATTGGCAATAATAGGTCGAAAAGTAATGTGTCCAAGGGTCACCATGACTATGTTATTCAAAACTTTGTAAGACTTTCATTCTCCTTCATTTTTTGAAAGTGTCAATGTTTTCCTTGGGCTCGATGGACATATACATCACATCATGTAGGTCATGAAGGATTATTCGTCAAACTTCAACATCTTTGATCTTCTCCATTGTACGTAAACACCATGCCTTTAACACATGGCATGCACAAAAGAAGATGTTCTTCATAGCCCAAACAATCCTAAGCATTCACACACAAATCACATCAACTTTAAGCTTTAGTTGAATATGTAAGTACATTGTAAGCTTCAAAGCACTAATAAAAACCTTGGACAAGGAAAGCTTTTCATCTTCATTGAACATAATTATGAAGAAAGAGATAATGTAAGATTCATATTCATTGTAATGCTTGCAATTCTTGAAGGGTGTCATAAAAAATGAAACAACTTGGGTTTTCAATTAGGCATGATTGACAACATTTTTGCTTTCAAAGGTTTGAAGCATTTAATCAAATCATCCATAGTTTGTTGACTTGTAATGATCCATGCTAGAGGCACTTTGGTGTGATGAACATCAAAGCCCATCAAAGTGAACAAATGATATTTCACATCATTTGTGCCAAATGTGGCATTGATGGAAATTGTTCCACTATGGCCATATGCAAGCATGAATTGACATTACATTGGTGTTTGGATGCTTAGAGTGAATGGAACTTAAATGCCATTAATTTTTCCAGCTTCTTGAAAATAAAATACGTTTTATAAATGATGTAATGCCCAAGATTGAACTGAAATGGATGGGTTTTTATGCAATCTCCAACTCCTTAAATCTTGTGTTTCCAATCCAAATATGCAATGTCTTATTGTTGGATGAAGTCATCCCTTGTCATGACTTTTTTAGCATCCACACATTCCCACCAAATTGTTTTATGCTTGTCATAAATTTGTTTGGTAGTGTACCCTAAACTCAATTGTGGTCTTTCAAATATTGTGAAATTTTAAATGCATATTGTGACATGTGAGTTGATGACTCGGGATCCCATTGGCCATGTGTCGGTTCACCACTTGTTTGAGCGTGTGTTTGGTGGTAAAAACATAGCTCCACCACATGGGTTGTGTGTATAATCTTTTGATTGGAAAGGCAACCAAACATCCTCATTTGGTCAATCTTGCATGGTTTGGGTCATTCAATGATCATCAAGACCATAAGCACAATCATACTTACAAACATATTTATGTAAAGATCATATATGTTTGTGAACGACACCTAAAAATCAAAAGAAAATGCATGGAACATCACACTATACCAACTATGGTTGAGGTGGTTATCTATTGATGGGGTTTTTATATCCTTTTGTGGGGGTAAATTTTTATGTGCATTCCATCCCACTAGGGTTTCCACATCACCTTATTTGCCTTCTAAAAACTCACACACACGTGCATGTGCTATGTACGCGATCTTGATCAACATTTTGTTTGTGCCCCCATGCTGCACCCTAGAATTACCAAATCCACATTTGAAAAAAAGGATTTTGTTGGGCTTTGAATTTAAATTGATTGTGATTTGGGAATTCAACGTATGTTTATTAACTTGTAAACAATGCACATGTAATACCCATTTCTTCATTAAACCATGACTACCAATGGAATACACAATTAGTCAATTCTTGCATAATCAATACACTATGCGTGGAACCTAGGTTGGCAATACTTACATGCCAAATTATTAATAACATTAAGAATGTAAATGTTCCACTTGCAATATCTACATGCCAATTATTTAAATCCACATTCGACATGGGACCCAACCTTACAATACCCACTTACAAACCTTAAACATGCATTGGACTTGGGACCCAACCTTGCAATACTTACATTCCCAAATTGAAACACACATTAGACATGGGACCCAATTTTGCAATACTTGCGTTCTAAACTAAAATAAACACTAGACTGAGACCCAACCAAGTACAATACCTACATTTCAAACTAAAACATGCATTGAACCTAGCACCCAACCTTGCAATATCTACATTCCAAAAGAAAAACACATATTGGACATGAGACCCATGCTTATAATACCCATATTCAAGACTAATAACTACATGTAGATTTCTTAAACTAGGATCAAGCATTTGATGACTTAATAGTCTTCTCCCATAGTCAAGAAAGTGTAGCTTATATTCACATGTTGATCCAATACATGAAACTAATTGAATTGTAATTAAATCAAAACCACACATGAATGGAAGAAATGAAGGGGAGGAAAAAAAATAAAATTAGTTTGATGGTCCAAGGTGATGACGTTCTCCTTGCAAAGCTTTCTAACCTTAAACCATAACTCCAAATAAAATAAAAAACCCTAAATATTCCTATAGACTAAACCTTAAACATGTACCACTTTTAGAAGAGCTTAAACCCTAACTACAAAACCTTACATAATACTTTGACAATTATACAAAAATAATTATAGGTGAACTAATTATGAATTAGAAATCAAAAGTCAAAAAATTAAGAATTTTAACAAGTGAAGGAAAATATTTATCTTTTACCTTTTGATTTGAGTCTCTCCAACTTGAAAGATGTTTTCACTTTGCTTCAAAAGAGAAGAAATAAATTTCATTTGCTCACTATATGGTTAACAATTCTTCCCTCCTAAATTAACCTAACCTTGAATTTAATTAATATCAAAAATCAAGATTTTGTAAAAGTCATAAATGTTTGGGACATCTACTTAATCCTAAATCCTCCTTTGATACATTTTATGTTATGAAATATAATGATTTTTTTCTCTTAACACAAGGTAGTAAATTATTTAATTATGTTATGTATAATATGCAATAAATGGTGCAGAGTGGAGGCTCATGGGGACATTGACGATAAGATGAGCCCACAAGTGTAATATTCACACAAGAAGCCTAAATATATTTAATTTATTGTTAACTAATTGAATGCAATATTTGTATTTGAATTATTTTTATTAGTTGTTGACGTTATGTAAGTGTTGGGCAGGTAGGTAGGTAAGAGGGAAGGTAGGTAGGTAAATAAGTAAAAATGATGTGACAAGTGTAGGTGGGTACATTGAATTCTGGTAATGCACCCATCCAATTGTGTTGTTATCACATGTAATGACCATGTCAAACGGAAAAAAAAACACTCCCATGGGTCCTTAGGAAATGTGGGAGTTATATGGTTTTTTTGGGCAAGTTCTGCATGTGATTGGTGTGGGGCAACTATGCAAAGTTGAATGCAAGCAAAATTATATACTGATCTGCTAGAGTTTGAACACAAACTTGATAAAATTTTAGAAACTAAAACTAGCAAAGTTAAATTATGCAATACACTCTTATGGTTTGCTTCTTGAAGTAATGACAACCTTTGCTTGCCAACCAAGCTCCAAGATTATAAATTATTATTATTACTATGATCTGGGAAGTGGTTGCTAAATAAACAAAATCACATGGATATGGTATTTGGTTTGAACATCATTCAATAGTGTTATTAATCTATTGGGAATAAGTGGAACCAATGTTGTCTAAAGATGGATACACTCACTTGGGTTTCCAACACCTTAATGCTAAGAGTAGCTTGGATTATAGGGTTAGAAGTAGGTGATTTAATAAGCATTGTACTTAGTCATTTTGAACTAGTTTTAAAGGTTTGAACTTAAAGCTTTGAACCTTAGCAAGTGGAGGCAAATGATTTGATATTTCATTTGTTTCAAAGTTCTATTCTAATGGATTTGTTAGATTTTTATTTTTTTTCTTTTGTGTGATTTTTGGTTTAGACTTTGAATCCACATTTTAACTTTGTTATTTCTAGTTTTTGAACTTGTTTTTCGTTTTTTCAAGTTGGGTTTCAGGTTGTTGCAACCTACTAATGATGATCAACGAATGAAAAATTAATAATAATTTTGTGCAAATTAAGTTCCATTTGAATGAAAATATTAAATGATATTACATGCAACTTGGATTGGATTCAATTTGAATTCAAATTCTTAAATTTAATTAAACAAATGTAATACTCTTGCCCCAAACTAATCAAAATCTCTTCATTTTTCCTTGTCTATCCTTTTGTCTGTTTTCATATGGTTCCCAATAGTTCATCATTATTTATGTTGAATCTTTCATGCCCATGTAAATGCACACCCAAAAAAAAGGTTAAATAAATAGGCTTGAAAGATATTAATTATTAAATTATTTTAATATACATAACTTGTAAAATATTTCATTTTATTTCATTTTTGTGAGATCTTTGGTTTAGACAAGTTAAATGCACATTTAACTTTGCCAATTTTAGTTTTGGAACTAGTTCCTCCTTTTTTATACTACTTAATGATTTATCCATGTTCGAACATTTCAATTGAAAACCAATGTTAAGTGGGTACCAAGTTGAAAACTAGTATGTAAAATGCTATTGGTCCTACTAACATTAATTATATTTTGTTTGCATGGCAGACATGGTAAGTGAAAATCATTTACCTTTACCCAATTTTTACATGATAAGTATATGTGTGTTTACACATGGCCCCACTTTAGACAATTTTCCAAGGAGCAAGGTCTAATAAAATTGAGCATTCACATTAGTCAAGAGCTTTAAATTGGTCCCAAGGCCTTTAGACAAGGGTCTCTAGAACCAAGACAAATCAAATTGTGATTTAATTTACATGGCATCATTTTGGAGGGAAAACAAATTGGTTTGGACCAAAAAAAGAGTTAAGGGAGAGCTCATGGTTTGGAGAATCAAAGTGTAAGCTTAAGTTCAAGATTGTTTATTTCTTCATTTTTTAATTTTTTTTCATTGTTTTTTTTAACCTTGGTTGCTCAAATTATGTGAAAGTGGAAAACATGCTATGGATTGAAAACATTGTTGAAAGCACACCAACTCCCTCATTTTTTATCAATTCTCGAATTGACATGGTTGGATTTGTGAATCCTTATTAAGTGGTTGCTCAAAGGAATGCACTTTTAGCCTTTCCAAGTGCACAAAATGAAGGTGAATAATATGGTGGGGTAGAAAATGGAAGGTTGAAACATTTATTTTCACAAATGGAAAGGGATATGAATTTATAAAAGATCCCCAAACTGGTTCCAAGTCCAAAGAAGAAAGCACCAAGGAAAAAAGTGATTGTGGTGAAAGACAAAGATGAAAAAGATGAAAAGTTGAAAAAAATGGCTAGATGGTGAAGTACTACACTTCATTGCTCTAAGAGGAGAAATGGAACTTGAATTCGCCATAAATGCAAAAAAACAGAAAAAAAAGATAAAATAATCATTTAAAAAATCATGAAAAAAAGGGAAAAAAAAAGAAAACACTAAAGTTGAATCTAATCCTCTCATTATCAATCACACATTTTTGATATCAGACCTTCAAATTGGACCCCAAGCCTTTAAACATACTCATTGTACCTTAGGAAAAAGTGTTTTTTAAAATGTGAATAAGGCTCCAATTCAAGGTTCAATTTGCTTCAAATTAATCCCTAGGCTTTTCGTCCCTAGACCCTTGTTTAAAGTGGCCCTTACCTTCCCAACATTATTGTAGATCTATTTCATATAAGGCAAAAAAATTAGCCTTGAACCCTTTCATACCAAACCTGGTTGGTACAAAAGTTTCGCAAAAAATCCAATACAAGTACTAGGTTGATATGAATTTTTAAAAAAGATCTAGTACCAATGTTATCAAGGTACATTCAAAAGTTGATACTCATTGAACATTTTTTTGAATCACATTTGGTTGGCACAGTTTGTGTTGTCTTTCTTTTGCATTCTTTAGTTGTTTGATTGAAAACTATATTGGTGTTAGATTTTCACGACAAATAGACAATTAGTGTAGTTTTTGGGGCAATAAATTTCACTTCTATCCGAGTGGTTCTTAACATTGGCCTCAAATGCCAAGTTATAAGCTAATTAAATTCATTTTTTTTCTAACAATAAGTAAAATATGTAATGCATAAAAAATTAATATCAAGATAAACATCTATTTATTGTTATTTTCATGTCCAAAATCCAATTGCTTGTTCCAAGTGGTTTTGAGAGCACATCAATCTTGAAAATAATTGGAATAAAAATCTAAAAATAAGATTTCATGGATTCCATTTATAAACGCTAAAGCTATGTATGTGGTTGGGGATTTACAATTATATGGGGCTGAAAAAGGTCCCCAATCTGTGTGAACTTTGAAGAAAAAAAGGTAACTTGATCTCCCATTCTAATCTATGGTGTCCTTTTGAAAACATTAATACCATTTTTTAATGTGTTCAATTGTGGGACAATGTCAATTTGATGTATGATGCACAAAATGAGATCTAACATATATTGGTGGATATAAGTCGGTTAGATGGTTTTGTGTGTTGCTACCGAATATTGTTCAAGCTAGGGGCAATGTTATGTGTAGGGTAAAGCACAAGGGGAATGCTATTATGAACTTAAACATAAGTACTTTACCATGTGGTTCAATTCAATAACCAAGTGTTAGATTAAATTAATTTTAAGGCAAGGGAGTTTTTGGCACCTCAAGCTAGGTTTTTCTAGCTTTCAACATGTGCTCAATACTAATATTTCAACAACTTGTGCAAGGGCTATTTCAAAAAGCAAACTTTTTTGTGTGATGGCCATGACTATGTTAAAGATTTGTAAAGGAGCTTCTTGAAAATGATGAGGTTGTAGGATTAATGACCAAGTGTGTTGTGGCTTAAAGCTTTGTGTTATTTCAAGATTGTAATATTTGCAATTTCATATCATCTCTTCTTTTTGTCAAATCACTTTTACATTAAAATTTTGAAATTTCATGTGATTGATTACAATTTTTTTTGTTTGGACTTGAAGACATATGGATACAAAAATATTGTGTTTTCACATTTGTTACTTTGAAAATTTTAGCAAATTATGCAATGTTGTCTTGAATGTTTTACATTTTTGACATTTTGCCTTTGGAATTCTTGAAAATTTTCAACGTCTTAGTTTTGAATGAATTTTAAGTTCAATCTAACCATGAGGTAAGGTAGATTAGGAGGCATCCAAGGGGGAGGGTTCTTAGATTTTATGTCTATTTTCAAAAATAAGAGAAAAATAAAAGTTATTGTAAAGTTTAGCAAACTGGGGACCAAAACATCTATTTTGGGCTCGATCAAGGATGAAATGCACAAGGGGGTGAAATATTTTCAAACAAAAATAGCTTGAACCCAAACTGTTTTTTGCACCAATTTTGGTGCAAAAATAGGTTTGGTCCCCAATCTTTTTATTTTGCTCATGTTCATTCATGTTGGGAGAACATCTTAAATTTTTTTTGGTTATAACAGTAAAAGTGTGAAGGAGATGTTTTATTTTCCACTCGGTTCACCTAACCAACGTTTCCTTTCAATTTCTTTTGTTCTTTTCTATGTTTTCAAGCTTTTCCATTTCCCCTTTTCTTTCAAGCTTCAAATTGGCCTTTCATACACTTCATTCAACATTTTAAAGAATTTACAGTCTCAGCACAAAAAAACCTTGCAACTAGGTTCTAGGGGAATATTGGATTTTTTAGGCCTAAAGGTTTTTTTGAGTTTGTTGAGTTCTTCTCGCAAATGTTTTTTGCACATTGGTTTTTTTTCTCATGAAAACTTGCTAGGCTTGAAGACTCATTGGGTGTGAAGACTTTTTAAGTTGTGTTGTTTGGGATTCAAAGCTTGGCAAATTTCACCATCTTCACAATGCTTCAACCTCATGGTACTTAGTTTAGTTAACCACATTCATGAACCCTTGAGCTTTGACCACCAACTATTGTATAGAGTCAACATCATCAAACAACCATCGGTCTCATAATCACTAATATAAGAATTCAACAACAATCAATGATGTTGATTATAGTAGCACAACCCCCAAACTACAAGCCGGTTTCAAACCATCAAAGCTTTAATTTTCAACTTCAAGAGGGTTCTTGAGGTGAGGTTTAAGGTCAAGAAACCTAGAACCTTGTAGTCTCCAATTTTCAAACCAACATGGGTTTAGTAAAGAATTCGAAGAGGAGATTTTTTTATTGTCACGGTGAAGAGTTTAGCTTATGGCAATCAATTTTGTTGTCGATGTGATCAATTGCCACATGTTGTGTTAAGGTGGCCTAATTTGTTCAATCATTAACAATCACATTGCTAGCCTATTCTTTTAACCATCCTTCTACAATTCCTAATGTAGAAGTTGTAAGCCAACCCACCCAAGTTTCCTTGTGTCTTAACCCTAAATTGGCAATCCAATTCACAACACCAAAATCTAGCATATATGACTACAAAATTTCAATCATATATGCCCTTTATTGCTAGTCATGACTACATGACTATGTAGTCCAAAAGACCATGTCGTATTTGCCACCAGTCACAAATGTGGTTGCAATTTTCTATAAATATATATTAGTAAAATATATATATTTTTAATGCTACCATGTGTTGATATAAACTTAATTTAAAATTTTATTCTTCAATTACAAGCTAGCACATGGCAATTTAAAGCCAAATATTAAATTATTTGACCCGGTAACATGATGCCACATAGTAGCTTCAAGTTAGAATTTTAATTATTTGACCTAATTATCTGATGCCACGTGGCATGCAATAGAACTATTTTATTAATTATTTAACCCAATTATGTGACACCGCATGGCCTACACTTGGAACTAAATTTTTAATTATTCAACCCAATTACATGATGCCACGTGGCATGCAAGGCATTGCTTAAGTTAGACATAGATCAGCCCACATGGGCTAGGAGACCTAGCCTAGACCTAATCTTAGACTGGGCCACCAAGGCTAAGAGATTTAAATTAAAAACAAACCTAGGCCATGTAATTAAATTAGAACCCACTATTTGTGATTGTTAGACACCATAGGTGCAACTAGGTTGTAAATGAGAGGACCCTTCACCGTCACTTTGGGATTCAAGTCTTTAACCATTGCATTACAACATTTTTTTGATAATATTATAAGTTGTCACAAAAGCATAAACACAAAAAGTAATTTAACTTAGACCGACCTATGTCATCCTAGGTTGACCTAAGATAACCTAGGCTAACTTAGACTAACTTAGGCCTCGATAAGCTAAAATTAAGCTAGACCTAGGTTATTTAGGCTGAATTAGGTCAAACCTAAGTTATTTAAACTAAACTAAACTAACATAATTTGGCTAAACTTAGTTTAAAATCATTTTACTTGGCCAAACTAACATAAATTTGGTTAAATTAAATTAAATTAAACAAACATATATGGTTAAACTAGGTCATTTAGGTTAAATTATGCTAAATTTCATTAAACTTGATTAATTTTGGTTCAACTAACATAAATTAAGCCCTAACTTTTGTTAAATTTTATTGGATTTGCTTAAATTTGGCTAAAATTCACTAAATTTGGTTAAACTAAGATATTTTCCTGAATTTGGTTAAACTTTTGTAAGTTTGGCTAAATTTGGTTAAACAAAGATAAATTTGTTTACATTTGGTTATGTTAAATCTAAACATGATTAAATAAGGTTAAATTTCATTAAAACAAACTATTTTTTTTTAACTTGATGAAAATATGCTAAACTTGGTTAAATAGTTAAATTATATTAACACAATTAAATTAGGGTAAATTTAAACTAAACTATGTTAGTTAAGGCTAATTCACTAAATTAGGTTAACTTAATATTAATTAAGTTTAATTTAATTTAATTTAACTAAATTAGAAACACGATATTTGTTAAACTAGGTTAAATTAATTTTAATTAAGCTAGACTATGCTAAATTAAACTTTTTTAGTTAAATTAAGCAAAATTAAACTAATTTTTTAAGGTTTAACTATGTTAAATTAATTTACTTAACTTAAATTAACACATGTTGCATATCATAATACTTTGGTAGATGTTGGTGTGATGTGTTAGAATATGTGTTAACCTCATTCAACTTCATATTCCTAATAAATATGGTCAAGGAATGTCATAGTTGTTTCTTTGACTTGGAAGGTTGTTCATAGGCCATTGAACACCATGTGACATCTTTTCAACTTGATTTGCAACTATAAATCCCAATTGCAAATGGATATGTAATTAAAGGTGAAAAAAAAAGGAATTGGCCAATGAAATTGTTGGATTTATTGGTCTAATTATTTTCTCTTAACTATTTTCAATGAACTAACCATTAAATGTGTAGCAAGGCTTGGTGGGTTTATGAAAATTTTAGAGAACCCATGGCAATTAATGCTAGAAATAAGGCTAAATACTAAGTAATATATATGTGGCTAAGTAGTAAGTATTTTATCGTGTTGATAAATAATAATATTTTAAATTAATTAAGTAGGCTAGGTAATAGGTAGTAGGTATTAAGTAGTATGTAAGTAAGCTAATTAGTAGTAGGTACTTCATTGTGTTGAATCAAATATTTTATGTTTAATCAATTAATAAGGCTAGGTAATTAATCAATTTGTAAGTTGTAAGTTATAAGGTAGTAAATAGTAAGCAATATGTATGTGGGCTATTTAGTAGGTATTTTGTCATGTTGATATGTGATAATGTTTTTGTATTAATTATGTAATTAATTAGCCTATGCAATTTTATTTATTAAATAGGTTAGGGTCTAGGTAGTAAGTGTAATTAATTAATTAAATAGGCTATGAAATTAATATATTAAATAAACAATAAATAGGATAGGCAATAACTAATGAATAACTAGTAGGTCATATGTATGTGGGTTAAGTAGTAGGTATTTTATGATGTTGATATGTGATTTTTTGGAGTTGATTGTTTAATTAGGTAGGCAATGTAATTTATTTATTGAATAGGCTAGGTAATAGGAATAATTTATGACCCATTTATATAGTGAATAAATTATATATCAATCATCTAAAATACATTTTTTGGGTACAATTATGATCTATTATAAGAAAAATTGTATAATATAGTTTCAAAAATCAAATAGAAGGTTGAAAATTCAAAAATTCAAAAACCCACTTGAGTTCGATTTTTTAGTTTTTAGGAGATTTAAAGAATTGTTCAAGGTTCAAGTTTTAGAAACCCAAAGAGGGGTGGTTATGAAGCCCGATTTTTTAACATGAGAAACTCAAATGGGTATAAAAAGGTTCATTTATCAAGGTTTTTGGAAGTCGCCCTTAAAAACACATGTTGAATCTTCAACAATGTCCTACAAAGCCAAGTCTTTGTTGAGTCTGTAAGACTTTGACAAACAATCTTAAAATTTTTAAGCTTACAAGGCAAGATCCTAACAATTTAAAACAACATTAATGTTTTGCAAGTTTGAACACATGTGTTACGTGCTTAATGGAAATATATCATAATATACCCTTACCCATTGGGTAAATAAATTGAAAATTTTCGTATACCCTTATTTAAGATTGCAATTTTAGGTTTGTAAAGTGGTATTAGGGATTAAAAGACTTGCCAATTTTTGTTTTTGCAACAAAATGCAAACCTAAAGCATGTTTTTTAATTATCACAAATATTTAAAAAAAAGGAATTAATTTTTTTGTGAAGAATATGCTTATAATTTTAGAAACATTAAAAGAACTTTCTAGAAGATTTTAATTGACAAAGTTTTTAAGAAAATAATTAATAGAAATTTCTAAAAGACTTAATTAGAGGAGGCCTATAAAAGAAGATTTTAAAAAAATGTTTCATACAAGTTCTTAAAAGATGTAGTTGACAGAGGCTTCTAGAAGATGTGGTCAATTGAAGTTTATTAAAAACATGGTTAGTGAAAGTTTATAAAAGGTTAAGTGAGCAAAACTTTTTAAAAGGTTGATGAACTTTTAGAAGGTTCCATTGAATAATATAACGAAAGGTTAGGTTTTGAGGGCATCACCATTAATCTCACTATGACCCTTGTATTCCTATTCTACCTCACAATTAACTTGCATCGTGCCTGATTCAAATAATAAAATCATTTAGTTCTTATTTATTAACAAATTCCTTTGTTTGTTAAATCGTATAGTCTTTTCCAAGTTGTCTCTTTATATTATCTTTGACATTAACTCTCACAAGGAAATAAGGTATGGGGATCATGAGATGGGATTAAAATGAACTCAAATATTTATTATGTCTTTTTTTGTAGTGCTACTTGCATTGACAAATTTCTACTATTCCTCTTGAGCTAAATGGGTCCAAACTAGTTGAACAATTAGTTGTTGAACATAATTTATTTCAATATTTTGAGAAGAGGTGGACATTCAAAACATTATAACAATATTTTTGATGTTTCAAAACACTAAATGAGACTTAAACATAATATTTATGCATAACACATGTATGAAAAAAATTAATTAAAAATGTAAGACAACAATTGAAATATCTTACAAACAACCCATGAACTATGCACGTCAACTTCACACTTGAAAGTTCATTTCCAATGTTTGTTGATGGGGCTATGTAAGGATGATTGGTGCTTCCTTCCCTTCTCTCCATTTCTTTTTGTGTCCTTACCTAATGTTGACAAAGTCTTGAAAACAATGACCTCCTAAGGTTCTCATCACAAGTATAATAATATTCAGAGACCCATAAGAGTTAGAGTCCCGAGAGTAATGGTCATATATATTATGTACATTGTAAGTTGTGAACCTCATTATTCCTGTGCCCCTAACTTCTATTGCATCCAAGCTCCTATGCTACTGAGGGTTTGGATAGTTGAAAGATAAATCCTAAGCAAAAAACAAGCTTCCTTTTGAACCTAGTGGTAGCCTAGCATCAAATTTTAATGGATTATATAGAAATATGGTGCCAACTTATCCTTGGAGATGTGATATTATATTGAATTTTTGTCATTGATAAAAATTAAAAATTAAAAATTAATTTTAATTTTTGGACTTGTCACAATTTTTCTATAGTGCCGATGGATGTGTCCAAAGTTTATATTATTGATTTTGAGATGTGTTCCATTTTGGCCTTCAAGACAAATTTTTTGTGCGTAATCAAAGGGTTTAGACAAATTTGTTCACATGACATTCAATTATTGGTTCTGAGCAAAGCAGCTATGGCCTTTCCTGTTCATATTGACCTCATATAATACACAGGTCAGTACCTAAAAATAGCTAAAAGGGGTCGGTAGCTACCCGCCCTTGGCTCCTACCAGGGAAAAAAGGGTCAAAGAACCGGCAATTCTTGAAAGGCAATGGCTCTTTGAGGGTATGGAAAACACTTGGAACTAAATGGTTCTTTGAGCCAGATTTTTTCAAGTACCCCCTGGAACCGCCTGGTTCTTTGAGTCTGGTTTTGTCAAGCACCCCCTGGAACCACCCAGTTCTTTGAGTCTGGTTTTTCAAATACCCAGAATCAATCAAATTTTTCAATTTGATTTATTCTTCAAAATACCTGGATTTAGACCATTTCTCGATTTTGATTTTTTCCAAATACCCGGAATCAGTCAAAAAAGTTTTCTTCCAATTCTGATTTTTTTTCTTTTCAACTAGTAGAAACCGGCGGTTCTTTGAGAAAATCAAAGAACTGCCCAACACTGGTAGCAGCATGTTGCAACCTGGACTATGGAAATTGTATTCCATCATGTTGGTGAAACTTGGAGGGGGAGGAGGAGTGTGGGCCACAAAAGTCACTTCAGCTGGCCTGTTCCACTCATGTGACCCTTGTATTTTGGGAGTACCTTACCCTGGCATTTCAATCATTCACTTAAAAAAAGCTTTTAAAAACAAAGAGAAAAAGCATTGCAGCAATGCAGAAGCAGCCATGTTGATGAACTCCAAGTTAAATCACTTTTAAAGAGTAGGGTTACAGAACCAACTTACAGCAAAGAAATGATATAAATCTGACACACCTTCTCACAGGAGCTTTCATTTTCCACAAAGAGCAATAATGGTGCCAGAAAGTGTCCATGGCCCCCAAGCAAGGAGGTGGGCATTCCCAGTGATTCCCATATCTTCCTTCCCAGATATGTGTGTGTGTGTGTGTGTGTTTCCTGCACATAAGTCACTTGGTCATAACTTAGGTGGTGGGTGGGTGCTTGGAAAGAATCTGTTGTTCAACCTTATCTTGTGCAAGGCCATAAGAGGAGGTGTGACTTTTAGTTCTAGTACCTAGCATTTTGGCTAATGAAAACCGAGCTTTTATTTTCAGGAGTATTAGGCTACTCATTGTGGAAAGCACTCGGAGGAAATTTTCCTAAGTGTATTTGGAGGGTACCTTAAATGTTTAAATATCCCTTCTAGAAAAGAGAAAGGATATGTTGTGCCAACTCCCAAAGTGAGGAAAATTATGCTTACTTGTAGGTTTAAGATCCCTCTCACTCCTGAGGAGTAGGAGTAAGAACCCTCCCCCTCCTACTCCTTGTGATCTTTGTATGTTTAGGTTCGTGATAGCCTTTGCCTTGTACTTTAGCCTGGATAGAAACCATGGGTGTGGGTACATTCCCAAAATGAAGGGTTCAACTCAGCTATGGCTTTAGCCTGGGCCCCTTTGGGGTTTCGTTCCAGTTCCCACCCTGGGGCTTTACCTTACACTAACAACCCAGTAGTCCTTACTTACATACTAGCCATTTACATGTATTTTACCTTGTTTTCCTACCTACCTGTAGGACCAGGTGCTACACAGCATAAGCTACTAAGGTGAAACCCAACCTCACTTGAGTTAGCATCCATGCATAACTAAGTCCTAATAGGTGGAAGAGGTTAAATTGACTATGGATCCTTATTGTAGGCAGTACAAAGGTACCACAGTTTTGTTTTGTTTTCCTGGTGAAAACTTTCCATTTTTCAACAAAGAAATTGGGAAAAATTTGGATTTCATGCCTAGTATAATTTTGACTAATTTTGCTAATTTTTGGGTCAAAATTTGCCAAAATTATTTTAACATTAAAAAAAAAAACCTGAAAAGTACTGCCTGCTTCTTTATTTTCCTTGTCTGCCCTTGGCCCGATCCTTCTTTTTCTCCAAAAAAGACGGATGATGCCCAGACACAATTTGGACCCATGTTGTGCACATTTTGTGCTTGTAATGAGGTATACAGAGCATAACAGGACCCGAAGTGTGTCTGGGCAGCATCAAGATGTGTATGGGCATCACCAGACATATCTTGGACAGGCAATTGGGTAGTGTGGGAAAAAAAGAAGAAGCACACACTACTTTTGTACTGCCTCCAATAAGGACCCATAGCTGATTTAAGGTCTTCCAGCTTCCAATAGTTGATGTGCTGGTGATTGTTGGTTCACTCTGCCAAAGAGAGACAACAAGGTCACCATTAAGTGGTGTCTTGTGTCCAACAATCCCCTCATCACCTTTGTGCTTTGTAAGACAAACCAACTTGGTGAGAATCTCTTTTACTCAACTCAAGCATCTCCATGGAGTGCATGGGGTTGATGAGGGGGATCTCCTCCTCCTTTTACTACTTTTCATCTCCTTAGCACATTACAGGAACCTTGAGAAAATAGGTTGTAGTACCTCATTGCCCAGCATATCCTAAAAGGCAAAACAGTGAAAAAAATTGAGCTACAAAGCTTTGTGTGTTGGCAAATTGGGACAATGCTATTTGGTTCAACTTTTGTCAAAATTAAAACTGAAAATTGATGCATTTTGAACGCCATATTGCCTACCATGTTATGTGATTTTTTTTACAGCCAAGTTATGGCCATTTTGGTGTCCATATTACAAGGAGGATTTCCTTGTTGAAAGGTATTGGCAATTTTGAGGGTGCTTAAAGGAAGTATGTCATTTCATCATGCTTACATGGTGGAAATGTGTGCAACTAGGCAATGGTTTTTGTCTCAAGTCATAGACATTGTGCGAAGCCTAGCTATTTATAATATGAATTAAACAAAAATATTCGGGTTTAGGGTTTCGGGTTCGCTTGTGGAGGATCAAGGTCTAGTTCATGATAGGTATTTCAAAATGAAGTATTATCAAATGATGGCTACTATGTTTGCAACCTCGATTAGCCATGATCATGCCACATAATAGCCACCTCATGAAAACAAAAACCCCCAAAACTCCATGTACTTGGAATGAATAGTGAGTGCTTATAAAAATGAAACTGGTAAAAATATCAACAACAAATTTCAAATATATTGGATCAAAGGCTAATTCGACAAAATTATCAGACAACACTATTTTGAAACTTATTTTGAGGATTCAAGAGTAATACAAAAAATTGAATATTTTGTATACCAATACTTGGATTGACCAAAATAACGTGCCTTTTCACATTTTAAATTTGAATTGGTGACCTTTTTTGAGATTCCATGTTACATCCACAAACAATAGATATGGTGTAGATGTGTTGAGGATCTTGGTCGTGCTTGCTTTGACTAATGTTGAAGCTCACGTATTCGAAACAAGATATAGCAAGAAACGTTGGAATTACATTGGCCAACATCAAACTAGAATTTTTGTGCAAGGGTAGCATGAGAAAATACCATTTAATACATTAAGCTTAGATCCAAGTAGTGCAACATTACAAATTTGAAGACTATCATCATGTTGTGCTTGAAAACCCTACTCAAAAAAATTGAACTTTGCTAACAATATTGCCACAAATGTCATATTGCTAGCATAACAAATGATACCAAATCAACCCATATTAACATCAAACAATTAGAATGTTGTCATCATGAACAATATTAAAAAGTAGATTGTTTCCAGAATGGCACACCACGTACTTGGGTATCCACATTTTAACAACATCATGGTATTAGATCAACAAGAATAATTTTACTGTTCAAATGTGCCATTACCACATATATATATCACACGACATTCAATCTTGGTAGACAACCAAACCCACAAAGCTAAACAAAAGTGTGAATTGTGTGCACGGTTGGTGCAAAGATGTAGATGAAGATATGGTTCCAAACAAAACACACACACACACACACACACACATATATATACATACATATGACTCAAGAAAGGCAATTTAATGTCACTGTATTTCCTGGAATAATTAATCAGGCTTGTTTAATCATTTACCTGGTGCCTTACCTAACATAATGGGCAGGGGCTTGACCATTCCATAGTATATAATGTTCTTGATAGAATACACACATGCTGTTTGCAGAAGAACAATATTCTGTGTGGAAACTGGCAAACACCTTTTATGTGCACATGGAAATTTTTCTGATGTCTGAAAAGGGTTCAACTTGGTGTCCTGTGTTAACCGTCTAGGTGAATTATTTCCAAAAACACCACAAAAGTGTAGGGTAAGTTAACACCAGAGGAGGAGGAGGAGGAGAAGGAGGAGGAGGATGGTGCTCCCAAAATAAGCGTTCCCCTCAGCTTAACCTCGGGCAGGTGCTTATTTTGGGACATGTTGCTTTGAGGTTGTTACCTGGCACAAAAACGTGATAGAAAGTTTTGTCGGTTTGTTCATGAGATACCCGCCGGGTATCAAGGTGTAGAGAGAGAGAGAGAGAGAGAGAGGCATGCTTTTGTTTGTTTCTTTTTTTTGTTTTGGGGAGGCCTGTACGAAGACAAAGTCTGGACAAGATGCCTAAAAGTCTGACAGTTTGCAAGAAAATTGCTTGCATGATGAAGAGAAACTATGCCTCTTAACCTCCTATAAATGAGGTGCCCATTTCCACTTCTAAGAAGACCTACAAATGGGCACAAACTTCGAAACGTCCAATGCATAATCAGTGAACCATTTTGAATAGAAATCATACAACAATTACCACAGTGTGTGTTGTGCAGTAGTTCTTGGAAATTTTTTAAAGAACCCACCACTGGTTCCGGTTCTTCAAGTATTCCAGAATCAGAGAACCACCATTGTCTCCCCAGTTCAGAATTTTTGGAAAATTTCAAAAACAAAGAATCCGTCGGTTCCAGGTGTTTGAAGAACACTTAAAGAACCAATGGTTTTCATGAAAAGAACCGACAAAGAACTGATGGTTCCCTATCTAGTTTTTCTTACTTTTTCTTATTTTCGAGAACCATGAATATGTATCAAAACCAATTCTTTTTGGTTACTTTGAGAACCGATGGGTAGGTGGCCATATACCCAAGTTGATAACCGATGAGTAACCCGTCACTCATTCTAAGAACTACCCAACACACTGATAATCACCTTTGGTGATTTTTGCCAAACAACAATCCTCTTCCAATAAATGCTTGAATTTGGTGCTATGGTTATATGCACATTTTTATACTCAGCCACAGCTGCCCGCCAACAAAATTTTGTCGTGTGCGAGAATTGGGTGCAGAATTGGGTGAAATAACCATAGTTAATACTTAACCAACCTTTAGCGCGCGCGCATCAGTGTGAAAGCGGCTAAATGGTGAGTTGGTCAGGTACATTGTACAGTAAATTAGTGAGTTGTAAATGGTAACTTGTAACGTGCTAGTAAGGTACCAGGCAATTTACAGTTGTTCCAGACTCGGTGGGGATCTCATCGTCGTCGTTGCTTCAACCGGACGGTGACGATTTCGTCTCGCACCTCTCGACACTGGGTGCCGCTTTGTGGGGCGGGGGACAGCAAGTGTCCTCTTTTGTTGTATAAGAACGTATAGTCCAGTGCTTTCTTTTGTATCTTTCATCGACATTCGCTGCTTTCAGGAGTGCCTGCTTTCTCCCAGTGGTGTGGTTTCCCCCTTCTTCAGAGGAGGAGCTTGTCAGGAGGAATCCGCGGTGCTTTCGTAGGAGTTTTTCTTCAAGGTGTGGTGCGCTGTTTTGTCGTTATTTTTCGACATCGTTGAAGTCCTTTGTTTCTCCTGTTAGTTCTAATGCGCCATTTCTCTTGTGAAGATTACCGTCGAAGTGATGAGTGTGAGAAGTTTTCATTGTTTTCCCTACATTTTCTTGGCTGTTGTGAGTGCGTGGGGGGCGGGGGGGACGAAGTCGCGTAGTTTACTGTGATAACTGGTTGCAGTGATTGAGGGTTTTTGTGGTTTATTGCGTTCCATGATGTAGCTAAAGCGAAGAGTATTCTTGAGGGTTCAGTATGTTGTTTTACTTTAGTCGATCTGAAGGTATTAGTTGTCTGGTTTCTTGCACTCACTTCACTTGTTTCGTTTGTGTGTTTTCTTGGTGTGATTGTAGATGGAGACTTTCCTATTCACCTCCGAGTCTGTGAACGAGGGACATCCTGACAAGCTTTGCGATCAAGTCTCCGATGCAGTGCTCGATGCCTGCCTTGAGCAGGATCCTGACAGCAAGGTGGCCTGCGAGACTTGCACCAAGACTAACATGGTTATGGTGTTTGGAGAGATCACCACCAAGGCGAAGGTCGACTACGAAAAGATCGTGAGGGATACCTGCCGGGAGATCGGTTTTGTCTCAGATGCCGTTGGCCTCGATGCCGACAAGTGTAAGGTTCTTATGAACATTGAAGCTCAGAGCCCCGACATTGCACAGGGTGTTCACGGCCATCTCACCAAGAGGCCCGAGGATATCGGTGCCGGTGACCAGGGACACATGTTCGGGTATGCGACTGACGAGACCGAGGAGTTGATGCCGTTGACTCACGTCTTAGCCACGAAGCTTGGAGCAAAGCTGACAGAGGTAAGGAAGAACGGGACGTGCGGCTGGTTGAGGCCCGATGGAAAGACGCAGGTGACCATCGAGTACAAGAACGACGGTGGTGCCATGGTGCCACTGAGAGTACACACCGTTCTGATCTCCACTCAGCATGACGAGACCGTCACCAACGACGAGATTGCGGCCGATTTGCGCGAACATGTCATCAAGCCAGTGATACCGGAGAAGTATCTTGACGAGAACACCATTTTCCACTTGAATCCGTCGGGAAGGTTCGTCATCGGTGGTCCACACGGAGATGCGGGTCTCACGGGAAGGAAGATCATCATCGACACCTACGGAGGATGGGGAGCGCACGGCGGTGGCGCTTTTTCTGGTAAGGATCCTACAAAGGTTGATCGTAGCGGTGCCTACATTGTGAGGCAAGCCGCCAAGAGTATCGTAGCTGCAGGCCTTGCACGACGCTGCATCGTCCAAGTATCATATGCGATCGGTGTGCCAGAGCCGCTGTCTGTTTTCGTTGACACTTATGGCACGGGAAAGATCCCGGATGCTGAGATTCTGAAGCTCATCAAGGAGAACTTTGACTTCAGACCTGGAATGATGTCCATCAATCTGGATCTCAAGCGTGGTGGCAACAAGAGGTTCCAGAAGACTGCGGCCTATGGCCATTTTGGCCGCGACGACCCTGATTTCACTTGGGAGGTTGTCAAGCCCCTCAAGTGGGAGAAGAAAGCAGCAGCTTAGAGAGCCTGCCTGCCTATCCCGTCCATTAGAGATTTACTTTCCGATGATTTTCATGAAGGGTTTTGAGAATGTTTTAGCAGCGTATTTTTTCTTACCCTTGAATAACTTTTATAATACTTCTTTTGATTGTGAGGTGAGAATGTTGTGGGATAGAGGTGGAGGTATTCTTTACTATTCGATGTATGGTTGGTTACTCATATGAACAGAGGTCCTGGTTTCTTAACCAAACTCCCATTATATGGATTTCACTGTTTGTTTTACAGGCTTCTGTCCTGAGACAATTCAGTGGCTTTGGCAAATGCTGGCCATGATTAGGCCTACATTTGCCATTGGATTTTTTTTCACTTGCTGGGGCTGTGTGAATGTTGTTTTTGGAGTTGTAGTTCTTTTATTTCTTGTTTTTGTTAGCTGCATTTTGGAGTATCTGCTACAACGGGGAGTTGGAAGAACATGTTTGAAGTCTTTGAAAGTTGTATTGCCTGTTTTTGTTAGCTGCCTTTTGCAGCATCCGCTACAATGGGAAGAGGAGGTAGGTATTGCTCTTTGAAAGTTGTATTTCTTGTTTTCGATAGCTGCATTTTGGAGCATCTGCTAAAATGGAGGCATAATTGAAGTATATGTATTGCTTGAGAATTTGACGATGTGAGTCTGTATAGATTGAGAATATAGCAACCATTTGCATTTGAGGATGTCAAGTTGAGTGTTTATGCGCTGTGGACAATCTTCTTGTGACATTGTCTTATTTGCTTAGTTTTTTTTCTTTCAATCAACTGGACCCATTTGAATTTTCCATGACTTTTTGTGTCTACACATCTAGTTATGTTGCATTAACTTTTCAACACTATTTTCTGAAAGGCAGATGTTTACAACATGGAAGGTGACATACTATTTATACATTTGTCAGATATTTTAAGTTAGAAAGGCCCTTGTCTCCTGTGGATTATTACTTTGCAGGAAATGCTCCCCCAAAAAAAGTGTGATTGGTTATGGCTCTGTGATGTTGCAACAGCAATTTGGATTGTATACTATTGGGTGCAAAGTGAAAAATCATTAAGTACACTGACAAATGCATTTTTATTGACCATGCCCATCTAATATATGCAAACAGAATACTTCAGATGGAATTCGCACATCAGCTCATTTAATCAAATCTGCCTTTAGACCTGGAATAAAGTGCAAACCTTTAATCATCCTTTTATATGATATACCAACATATAAAATCTGGTACATATTTAATAATTTTTCCAAAATTGTTCCAAACATGCCCCTAACTAAAATTGAAATGGACATTGCAATTGCCATTCAAGTGTATTATAAACTCTTACAAAATTAGGAAGAATGGGTTCCCACTATCATCTGCTGTTGTTGCAACAGTGACACAGTAGAACCTTCAAATATAGCACTATAAATTTATCTGTCTATTATTTGATTGTGTGCTGCACTTTGCACATACCAAATCTTTGCTTTACTTTTATTCAATACTTTTGGATTATCATGTGTACTGGTCAACTTCATTAAACAAAGCACCCAGCACAGGGGGAAAGGAAGAGCAAAGAGAGAGTACGCAAGTCCAAACCAAAAGCGCAAAAACCCCAAGGGATCGAGTAATGGCCAAGTGAACAAATAAGAACTAAGTTCTCAGTTTCATTTTGTTTTGTTGTTAGATAGGCCATCCACTTCTTTACATTGATTGATATTTTGCTTCAATGTTTACACAACAAGATATTCAACTATAGAGGTTCCAATGCTAAAGACATGTCCACAAACAATAACATTACCTTTCTAATGAACATTGGCGTTCTTACTTGACTTCAAGTTCCTACTGACACTAGGTATGTATGCATTAAACATTAGTGTTGCAATTTGTTATCAAAATTTCAATTATGTCCCCAGAAAAATTGCTGAATTCATCCATCTGGCCAATACATTTTCACACAATGGTCCTCAAAGACATTCTAGAAATGATGCTCTAATTTCCAACATGCTATGTGCAAACCTTAAAGCTGTGTGTAATGTAAAACCATCCATCAGGAAACATCATGAATGAGCAAACACCTAAACAATTCAGAAGATAGCTCATTAGGAAACATCACCCAATTGGTAACTATTTAGTGATATCTTATAATCAAAAGAAAACATCACCCAACTGGTAATTGTTTAGTGATATCTTCCAATCAAACAATCATTTTAAAAGGTGTGCTTGGGATTTTAAAAGCTTTCATGTAGAGATAGTGGGCTTTAAAACATCCATCTACCAAAATAGATGGTTTAGGGTACCCTACACCCACTACCTGTTAATTTTCCTTTTTGTGTTTGGCAATGGATAATCACTCATTGTTTTTGTTGGGTGAACACTGAACATTTCCTCCACCTATTTTTCACTTTTTGAAGGTCAAATTGTGCTTGTGTATGTTCATTGTTGTAAATGGAGGTGTTTGGAATACAGTTCACATTGTTTGGTAATATGAGGAATATTATTTATGTGTGAAATTTGGCATGTCCAATCACAAGATGCACTTTAGATGCACATGGAAGGATATGTGTTCAGAATTGGACTATTTATTTGGAGCCCATTATTTTGAGTGGTTTTATCTTACCCATTTCAAACCCAATTGAGGGTTTGTAAATGGTTATAAGGGTGCTAGGTGAAAGGGTTAGTTAGAACCTTTGAAGATCCAAGGTTGAAAGTGATTGGAGAGTGGACACATGCTCTCTAAGAGCTTAAGTGTTCACTCTCCAACTTATTTACCCTATGATCCTACTTGAAAGGGTCATTTGGAGTTTGGACTTCGATTTTTCTTCCTAATAATGTGCTTAGGCATTCCTGGTAGGAATGGATGGATACCTTGAAATGATATTACCATAGCACCTTTATCATTTAGGCATTTTCTTGGTGAATATTTATTTAGGTTTCATTTTCCCACTCCAACAGTAAAATAAAAATTTCCTGAAATTTCGACACTTTTCAAGACATGGCCATGTAGTCTTGGAATAAATGAAATGACCATGTATGCTAGTTAGCCACATTGTTTCTAGAACTTTCAACATTGTGAGTAACTAATTTTGAGAAAATTGGCACTTACTAAAAAACATTTAATTACTGCCAGAATGATAAAGATATTATGGAATAACCTTTAATATACTATAGTGTGACTCATATTAATTAATTGTGAAGACCCCAAAGTTCAGTTTTTTTTCTTTTGTGATGGGCATCATTGATTACTTGGACCATCACAAAATAGTTTAATCAAGCTTTGGACAGTCTCAAAATAGATATGTCAAAGTCGCCTCCTTTGGGGCTGCTTACGTAAGTTACAACAGTAGAACTTAGTGACAAAAGGATATGAGATGAAGTGAGGTGCTATTGGGAACATGTTGAGGAACACATGGAAAATTTAGGGAACAGGTTGGGAAGTCAGTGAGAACACATTGAGAACTCAAATATCCCAAAAAAACCCAACACCCATCGCACACTCCACAAAAGAAAAAACTGGGCCCCTCTAGTGTAGGCTGGCTCGCCTCATTAGCTGCCAAGAATTTGTATGATTACCTTTGTTCTTTATCATTTTTGGACTAGCCTACTGGCAGGGGGACAAATTGTGAGACATAGGTAGTGATGTTTCTTTCTTGCTGCTGGCATGTCAGATTGTTATTGAGCTTACTGCAACTCAAGAAATCTAGAATGCAAAATTCTGTATAATTTTTTAAGTAGAAAAGATGATACCAAATCTTCAAAGGTGCACATGGTACTCCAAATGAGGAAATCAGTACATCATCTTCATCCAGCCTCCAAAATGGAAATAATTTGTTGTTTTGAGGTTTAGATAGTGTCTCCTATCACCTGAAATGAGCAGATCATAAATTCATGGGTATACCATAACAAGCAACAACCTAACAACACCTGGGGTGGGGCATTCCTGTATGGCAAAGCTAGGCTTGTCATCCAGATAGTGTTTTCTACCAACTGAAATGAGCAGCAGATCATACATTCATAAATGTATATGTAAATATTGATCCTCAAAGAGGAGTGCACTTGCACACATTTTCCTTTTTACAAGCTCAATTCCAAGTCCCACCCTTGCACATCAAAAATTGACAAATCCAATTGCACTTAAACTTGATTGGATTGATATTCGTCATCATCTTCAATAAATATAGACTTGAATATTGAACTCCCCCCTTATTGTCTATTTACATGGTTGTTGTTGTCCCCTCTCCAGAACCCCTTTCTCATGTTTCCTTCTCTCATTACCCAATCCCACTCACCATTGAGGTACATTGGTTTTAATTTCATTAAAATGACTGGCACAGAGCACAACCTTGACTAGGGCCAGTAGACTTTTGGTAAAAATGCTCTCATTACAAATGGTGATGAGGCATTTGTCTTCTCTTTCTCTCACACAATGTAGGGTAATGGCATGGGGTGTGACATTCCCCAAAAAGCAAGCTAGGGTTGCCATATTCAGGTAGTGTTTTCTACCAATCCCAATGAGCACATCATAGATTCATGACCGTAAGGTAACGGCCCAAAATGATGGATTTTAATTTTCACTGCCTTAAAAAGTTAAGTTAAATCATGTAAAATGATTTTGTTAACTTAACATTGAATTAAAGATAATAAATAAATAAGTAAAGGAAAGAACACCTGGCAAAGGAACAAGAGAAGAAAAAAGAAAGGATCGAAACCCAAACAAACGACCAAAGCCCAAAACACACAATGGGGAGAGCCCTTAAAGCCTCTTTTATGAGCTACTTCTAAAATTTTATGTTGTTTAAAGAGATGATGTTAAGCTCTCACATCCACTTAATATCAAGTTAACACTCACTTAATGTAATCTGTCATTTAGGATTTGACTTAGGATTTGATGTTAGGTAAGGTTCTTGAGGGGAATGACCAACAATAAAACATAAACAACTCCCTTTTTATTTCTATGTGTATTTTGAGGGATCTCTCCCTGCAGAAGAACCCTAGGATGTTATGCTGGGGGAGCTCCCCGATTTCATATGTTCCCACGTTCCTATGGAAATATTTCTTTTCTACGAAACAAGAAAGAAGCGAGGAAATCAAAAGCGAGACAGTTTCCTTAAGGGTAGGTTACTGTACTCATGTGTTCTCCTGGGGTTCGAGAACACCCTCACACTCAGGCCCTTGGGTGCCCCTCCTTAAGGAGAATGCACTCGTATGGGAACCTCCTCTACAACAACAAAATATATCTCTCTTAACACTAACATAGGGGATTATGTGTGATTGTAAGTACCAATAAGATTACAAAATAGTTTTTTTATAAAAAAAGGGTGTAATTATTAATTTTGTCCAAGGTCCTCCAGGTGCAAAAGTGTAACCTACTTTTAATATAGGTACCCCCACGCTCTTCTTGTGGAACCGTGAAAGCCAAAAACAGTCATTAAATGATAAAATAATACAGAGCAGTACCACCAAGACTGACATATTCCAGCACTTTAAGCCAAGTTTTCTGTTGTGTGGTAATAATAGACGTCCGTAATTAATAAGTGCTGTCGTATTTGTGACGCTAAAGAGCGGGGAACTAGCTATAATTTAACTACGTAATCGGCCAGATTTCCGTTCATGTGTCCGGAATGGAATAATGCATTCATCATTCCACGAATGGCATGGAACGTGAAGATCGTAGGGTTTAGGGTTTATGCTTTTGGCATATGTGGAGGATAAGAGTTTAGGGTTTATGCATCTGTGGAGGCGCAAGGGCTTTGGGTTTACGCTTTTGGCATCTGTGCGAGCTGTATGATTTTGTGAGAGCTGCTTCTGCTGTTATGGTTGCTTATATCTTGAAAATTCAGTCTCAAAGATTTCAGTAATGCATGATTATATGTTCGTGATGTATTCGATCCGTGTGTAACGCGGTTGCTTTCAGGTTCTGATGAACTCTGCAATCAGGAGTGAATGAAGCGATGTGGAATGCAATTGCACATGAGTTTGCCACCCACATTTTTGGTGGAAAAATGCCCAAGGACATCACAGTAAACCCTTGGGGTTACTCCTTAGAGACTGAGAGCGCTTACATGTTGCTAAGGTTGAAAGGACTCAAGTTTGACATTGTAGCGTGTCATGAGTTCCCTGTCCACTCTTTCTACTTCTCATAGTGCATCCCGTGCTTGACGAACGCAACCTCAGAGGAGATTTTTACCGCGTTGAAATCAATTGACTATGTGGGGACAGACAACTATGTGCGAGCTGATCCAAGAGCAGACATTAGTTGGATGGATGCCATTCAGTCCTTCAAAGTGCTTCGAGATTGCGATGAAGCTGTTGGTAAGCCCTGTTGGCATGACCATGTGAAGCAGGAGCTCGCTGTTGCATTCGCAGTTCATTCCAGTACTAATCTAGGAAACCAGCAGATCTTTGACTGGATTGATTTTACCGTCTTTCTCTGACAATCGCAGATTGTCAATGCAGCCGACTTCACTCTGTAGTGTACAGAATCCAGAGCAAACTGTTGTACACTACATGTGCTGAGCAGCCATAGCTAGCATGTAGGAAATGATTGCTGCTGTAATTCATGACAATTCATCTGCTCAAATTTGTTTAAACATTGAATCGTTCCACTTAATACATGTGGGAGTATTATGATTTTATGCGAATTTTATGATGATGGAATTCGATACCATGACACTTGTTGGTGACCTTTACTAACTTGTGGAGAGATTGTGCACATCCCAATGGTGCTGCAAGTTGCCTGCCAGCAGGATTGCTTGCATTGTAGTAACAAGGGTGCATGCAGTATGTGGCATTTGAATCCCATTTGAAGTATTTAAGCTTCATGGATCATTGTGATATTAGTTGTTTGATTGGGTATGAACCCTGATCATGTGAAATTGGAGAGGGGTTGCAGTTCATGCAGCATGCACCAGCTATGCTTGCTGAAAAAATAAATGATGTGCTATTTCTTCTGATGTGCTCTTAGACTTTTAGTCCCTGTTTCCTTCTAAACAAAAGTACTTGAGTCTAGGTTCAAGAACCAATGGTCCAAGCCAGCAACTGATATAAGTGACAAGTTCCCATTCTCTCAGGTGTGGTTTGCAATTGCAGAACTTTGAATGTGTTGTTGATCTCTTTATCCTCTAACAATCTTGACCTCTCCATTGTTTGTTACTTCCCAAGAGAATTTTCCAGTATTTGTCTCTCCAGTGCTGCTTAACCCTAAAGGACACCTGAGACCATGGCTAGGTGTATTCTTGGCTTATCTATTTATGTTAAATTTTTCCATGGTTCTAGTTGCTAACCAAGTATCTGCATGGAATTTTGCTGTATAGGGTAGGTATGGAGAACAACAAGCCTTTGATTTGTATGGAGTCAACAATGAACATCACCAATGGAGGCAACAAGGTTCCCTGTCTCAAGGGAAGAGGTGCAATAAATGGGTATAAGTTTTGGGTGACCACCAGTAAATTTTGTCTTGTTAGTTTCTGATTTTGATGGAATTGACACAATATGACCTTCAAACAGTAATTATAGAGACTTCTTTGAAATCTCTGCAATGTCATAGATAAGTGCTGGCAGATAACCAATGCAAAAAAAATGTTCATTATGTACAAGAATCTATCTTGACTTCACCACCAAAATTCAAAAACCACTTTGTTGTTTGTTGGAAATTTTATGTAATTTAGCCCACACATTATAAAGAAGTGATTTTCAACATGTTCATTTGATTTTGGTAAATGAGATTAGGTCTCATTAATTTCAAAAGTTCATTACTATATGTTTGGTGTATATTTGTTAAATTTAATTATTATGTATGTAATTCTTCTTCAAATTGACAATCTTAATTTTTAATTTTGCAAAAAATATATATTGATGGTTTATTATATGTTTATGATATTAGGATAAAATACACTTTGCAGAAACAAAATTGTGACATACAAAATGATTCACCTTGTCACCATACATATTTTTCAATTCAAATGCCATCCAGAACTAATTCAAATACCACCAAAAACTCTTAAATTGTGATGCATTCATAGTTGTTTTCTTCTTGTGTTGAGATTTGTGTGTGATAGCCTCAAGCTTGAAGTATTAAGGGATGCATGTAATGCACATTAATTCTTTTGTGGATTGGGAATATGATCTGCAAACCTCAACAGCTTGATGCGAAACTCCACACCAGGATTATTGATTTCAACCTTGATGTCATTCATGTGATTCTAAATTCCCAGACAATCAACAGAAGACGATACTATAGATTTGACATAATGAGCACTTTCATTACAGATGAAAATGTTTGTATCCTACCATGCAGTAAGCTTTGAAGTGAGAGTGGATCATTACGAATGAAAATGTTTGCATCCCATTTTCTTCTGGCCAGCATCCCAGAATGCCTACTGAAATGAATGGTGCTCAGATTTGCATGTGGAGGGACCGAATGATCTTTATAACACACACAATCTTGTACTGGCTTCCTGACTGTCAGCCTGGAACAGTAAATCTACTTCCCCCAGCATCTTGAAAATCACTGCAGAGCCCTGCATGTGGTAGCTTACTTGCCATGACATGTTTTGTTCATGTGCCAGAGTAGCCTACTTTGGTTATACTCTTCAAATTACTGCTGGAGTGGAAAAATGTATCTATCTCTACCCATCTTGTAGATGAATCAGTGAAGCAGCTTTTTGTGGGATGACTAGAATTTCAATGTTTACCGAACATGTGTGTGTGTGTGCGCGCATGCAGGAGAGCTGTCATCCCACCTTGTAGCTTCAGGTCATTGCTACGGTAATAATACAGTAGCTGAGAACCCGTCATGAATCTAATATTATTTTTCTATAGTCAGTTTGTACTAGTGTTGTGCAGTTCTTTTTTTTCAAGAGAACCTCTGGTTCCTGTTTTGATTCTTTAAAAAAATTTGGAGGTTCTTGAGGTGTGGGTTTGAGCCCGATTCTTCGCATTTTAAAACTCTGCACTTCTGGTTTGGACTTAATTCTTTCAAATTCAAGAATCTCCAGGCGAATTCAAAACCAGGTTTGATTTCATGTAAATATATTACTCTTCTTTATGCTAAATATTGTATAGATAATTTTTTTAATACCAAATTTTAAAAAAAGGTTTATATAGGTATGAAGTTCAATAACTAATAAAAAATTAATATTCCACTCTGAAGTTGAGCCTGCTTGTTAAATTTTAAAGAAAAAAATCAACTTGCCTACTTAAAGAATCTACTCTTGTCTTTTGAAGAGTGTTTTTTCATGGTTCTGGTCTGGGTCCAGCAAAAGACTAGTTCCAATGTTCAGTTACTTGTGTCAAAAAAATGCAGGCTCAGGTTATGGTAACCAAAACCTGACCCTAAACCCCTCATTTTAACACTGAAAATTGGATACGCTGACAACACTGGTTTGTACCAGTATCTGTTTGGGCAGGTACTTGGGTTGGAGGTTTAGAATCACAGGTAGTTAATAAAAACCCGATTAGAACCAGGTCTGATTTTTGGAACCAGGAAACCAGAACCAAACTGGAATCAGGATCCTGGTTTTTAAAGAACCAGAACAAGAACCAGGACTAGAACTGGGCTTTATCTGAGGTTAATTGGCAGTTGACCACCAGTTTTAGTCCAGGTTAACTAAAAGCAGACTGCAAATAATAGGTCTGATTTTTAGAACTTGAACCACAATTTGGACTCTGTCTTTTAAAAAAACGAACCAAACCTGGAACCAAGTTTTTGTTTTTTTTTTAAAAAGAACGAAACCATAACCAGAACCATAAAACCAGAACTGGAGGATCCTCATAAAAGTCAAGAACCGCCCCGCCCAGCACAAGTTAGTACTTAGTACCTCCTGACTTGATTATAACTGTCCGTGGATGTTGGGGACCAAGAATATGGTCATCAGTGATCAAGCCCTACAGTCAGTGATGAGCTTCAAATTATCATTCAAATGGCCTTTCACATTAGTTTTCCTAAGAGCACCATCGGCAACACATTTGTTTGATAGCACATTTGCTTTTTCTTGTAATCCTTCAAAAAAATTTGCCCCTTTGGCTAAACACCTGTTAGCTTTTATTTTTCCTTTTAATTGGTAAATTCTCATACTGAATTGGCTCTTTGGCATGGGTGCAGTTTCAGTAGACCTAATCAGCAGGACTCGCCAAGTCGACTGTTAACACTAACAGATGTTAATGCCAAGGAGTGGGCAGGGTTTGGCCAATTCCAGCTCCTAGCTCACCCTGCACAGGTCAGCTGCACGCTTGCTAGGACCTGGACCATACACACCACCCCAATTTTCCTGTTTTGAGGCCATCCAACTGGATGATCCCCAATGTTTAGAACCCCTGGCACAAGTTTAGAACCCCCAGCTATGGGGAGGTTAATGATTAGCTGGGGAACAAGAACATAATGAAGAAAAATGTGGTGTGGATGCACCATCCATCCATGATGGGGCATTTGTGTCTGCTAGTTCACTCTGGCCAAAGTTGCAACCCCAAATTGCAAATCCCAATTCCTTCCCTCTTTTTATTAGAGTGCTTTTTAGTGTCTCATGTTTTACAAGGCATGCCAAGTTTAGAATAAGTTGGCACCTTTTGGAATTCATTGCTGGCCTGGCAACTGCTATCATGTGGGCATCATGTGGTCTTGCTTTATCTTTCTAGCCACTTTTGGGTAGTCTTATTTAGAAATAAGAGATGTTCTCTAGTCACAGCAGTTCAAGAGGATCCCACTAGAACACCTAAGTTAGAAGTTTTGTATGTAAATGTTTCACTCTGTAGGTCCTATTGGGTACAAGATATCCAGATGCAGAATTGATACAGGATTTGGAAAAACCCTAAACCCGAGAACCTCTTGAGGAAAATCCAACACTCTTGTGCATTTGGAGCAACAAGGAAGAACACATTACATTCTGCAAATTGCAAATTCATCTTTAGACAAGAGGGTAAGTTGGTCTAGGATTTTGAACTTTCTCAAGTTTGGAGAGTGTGCATTGCTCCTCAGCCCTTTCTACCTAACAGACGTGCAACACATATTCCACTGAATAGATACTACTTGATTACACATGCAAGATAAATATCATAATCTTCCAACTGGGCAAAAGGTCAAAAAATGTTGTTCTGCCTTTTCGGCAATTAGCAAAATTATGGCTCAAACAATTGCCTGAAAAAGAAAATAGTAAAATCCAAGTCCTTCTGACTTCACCTTGCACTAATGTCAACATCCATCAAAATAATCCAATGCCATTTTTCTCGTTTAGTTAGACACTAGAGAATTTGTGGGAGAATTTTGATGTTTGATTGTTCTTATTATAATTATTCTCATGAGGAACGTTGTTGTGCTTGGCAATATGGTTGAAATTACAAAATTTTCCAAAAAATTCTTTCCATCACAGAACTTGTGAATTTCATCAATCAACTGCCACCATTCCTTGTTTGGGGTTTTATTCAGAGTTTGAGTTTGTACATGCTCATGAAGAAGAAATGGAAGAATCAGAACTATTTGGAGAGGACCAATTCTCGATGTCGAATAACTTTAATGTGTTTCTTGACCTGAACTACAAGTATTTCATTCTGTAATATTGAATCCACATTTTTCTAATTGATTTTTCATGTTATGGGTTATGGGCTTATGAGCATGTGTTGGGTCCCCCACAAAGTTAAAATCAAAACCATACCAATATTGATATAAGCTGATATTCTTTTTTGTATAAATGAGACTTTGATAACATGCAAGCACTTAAAAAGTGGATATAGTATTGATCCAAGTTCAATAGATTATTTTGGATTTTTGTAATTTTTTTTTCTTTTTTCCTGAGTTACTCTATATACGTATGAAATGTATGTTTGAATCTATATATTGGTACAACATTGCTCATAATCCATAATGTGAAAACTTTGAAAAAAATTGAATTCAATATGACAAAATGGAATACGATCAATTTTAATTCAAGAAACAGATCAAGAAGTAATTTATCATTAACTCCTGTTCAAACAGTTTATGATTAGACAAGCCTTAAAACCATTCCTCCACAAATCAATACTGGTGTGGATGGCTGCTATGAACGGTAATTGGTTGTATTTTTCTTCCTGCAAATTTTCAAAAGACAAACCAGTTTGATCCAGTATATCTAGCCATATAGATCTTCAGCTTTCTTCCCTGGGGGTGGTTGTTCAGAATAGGTAAGCATGTCCAGAGCTGAATGCCATTTGATCTGTGGATGGATGTCCCATGCAGAGGACAAGGTCATTAAGCTATGGTTGTTTCTACCAGGTCGGCATGAAAGCTTCAAACTCTGCAACAACCCACACTGCCATTGATGGTCTGAAAGCTGAGGCTTTTGAGAAGCTCATGGTGATGGAAGGCAACAGTGAGAGATCTAACTAACAGGTCAATAAAATTTCTACATTTCTGGATGGAGAAGGGCAACTTCTTGTGCATGCTTTAGAAGAAGAACCTTAAAACTTGGAACCAGATTAAAACCCAAACTGATGAGTCTTATCAAGATGAGAATCATTAGAATGAGAATCAGTGGTAAAACAAATTGACCGGCACCCAGAACCGATGGGTTTTGAATTTTGAAATTTTATAAAGAACTGAAACTGATGGTTCTTCGTTTTTATGAAAATTATAGGAACAGGAATCAACAGTGTTTTTTTTAAAACCTAAGAATTGGGCAACACTAGTAATCACCAGTCTTGGGTGGTTATTTGATTTTTTAAAAATGTTCAGTTCGAGTTCCTAAATATTCCAGAATCAAAGAACTGCTGGTTTTGGTTAGTTGAAAAAATTCACAAGTCAATGAAAGACTGGTTTTGGTTATTTCAAAAACTTTAAAGAACCAGTGGTTTTCATGAAAGAGCTAGCAAAAAATCAACAGCTCTTCTGGTCGATTCTTTGACTTTTTAATTTTTTTGAGAACCACAATTAAGGTCAACAAAATCTAACTATTGGTGCAATATAGGTAATGTGGAAGGTATTGCTTCATACACCTATGAGACTGGTCGAGTTTTCAAGACTTATCTTGATACTACTGTATGTATCAAGGTCATATACATATACCGGTTCAACATTTGGGCCTGAAGAATCCAAAAAAGAAAGTAGCCATGGCAAGGAAAAAAAAAAGTACCTAAGCACTAAAACTTGCCTAGGCTGTATACCATGTATCTCTCAAGGTGGGCAACTCATTTTTCACATGTCTCTTAGTAAACTAAGCCAAGTTCAAACTAAAAGTCTCATAGCCTAGTATAATGTATTGTGCAGTTCTTTGAATGAAGAATAGATACCTGTTGGTTATCACTTCAGGACTTGCTCAAAATATTCAAAAAAACTAGCATTGGTATATAACCATGGTTCTAAAAACATATCAAAAGTCAAAGAACTGATCAGAGATCCATCAGTTCTATTCCAGTTCTTTCATGAAAACCATTTGATTCTTTTAAGGTTTTTGAAATAACTGGAATCAGCAGTTCTTTTAAATTTAAAGAATTACACAACAGTGGTCACTATCATTGCAATCTCTGAATTTGTGTCCTTGGTTCAGTTTGATAGATGACCCATCCATTTATGAAGGAGGGTAGTTTGTTTTGTTTTGTAGTTATGAAATCCACCCAAATGGGATGCTTCAGCCCGTGTTCTTGGTGTCTTTGGAAAGCTCTTGACAAGGAGAGGTGCAAGGGCTTGGTTCCATGGCATTTGGACTTGTGATGCAAAAGTTCTTGAATAGTGAATGATTTCTTCACTGAAAATTAAATTAAATCGTAGCTGAAAATTTTGGAGGAATTGGAATGTGCCTTTGGTGTTGTTGGAAAGATCTTGATGAGCAGGATTTAATGGAATTTGTTTGGTAAGATTTGGATTCAGAATGTGGGAGATATTGATCTTTAAGTGATTTACGCTGTTGAAAATTCAAATAAATTCCAAAAAACCAGGTTTTGGAAGGAAAAATAAGTTGAGGATATGGTAACACTTGGGCCGACATCACAGGCCGCCGCATTAGTATATTTTTAATTTGAATATAGAACATGAGGGTGACCAGGAAAACACTAGAACACCTCTCAAGCTCTATGTGACGCTCATTTTGGGGTGTTCTTTTGACTCATTTTCACTCTGGATAGAACTGTAGGGTTCTGCATTTTCTGTAATTGGGCCCTCTTTTGGCGTTATCTACTGGGCCCTCACCTAGAGAGGGCTTTTGCCATTAACTGAAGGGGCGTTGTGTTTTTGGTTATATCTATGTTGGTTGGAGTCCACATGCTAAAAACTTTGTGTTTTATCACAAAAGAGAACTGTCCAAGTTCAAAGATGATGTACACACTTTATGTAAAGTGAAGCAAGGACACACAGAGAGAAAGTTGGCCAGTTGTAATGATTCCTTACTTGATGGTTTTTATTCCTTCAATTTTGGCTTTTAATGCTCTAGATCACGATCATCTGGAAATGGAAATAACATGTTGGTGGTACATACAAAGGAATGGATTTCATCATGTCAGCTGATGCCCAGACTCAAGATTGTATGCTGTGCAAAAAATCGTGCGTGATGAGGTCAATAAAGAATCTGATCCATGGTTGCTTCAAAAACCAGCGCAAAAGAACACCATCCCTGCACAAAAGACAATCATAGAGTATACCCAGAAATGATAAGATACAATGAAACAGGACACAGATTGGAATTGTGTTTGCCACAGAGAAATGATAAGATACAATGAAACAGGATGCAGATGGGGAATGTGTTTGCCAGAGGTCCAATGGGAGGGGAGATAGGAAGGTCGGAAATTCCAATGAGGGTATTTTCTTGGGACTCCAAAGAAATGGAAAGATGTACAATGAAACAGAATGCAGATTCTGAATGGATTTGCCGAGAGGTCAAATGCTACTGCTGTGAACGTGCAGGAAGATCAGAATATTGGGATGTCTATCCCCTTGCTTTCAAAATCCCAAACAATTGCAATATTTAGTGAAAAAAGGAGAAAAATAATAGCGAAAGAGGGAAGCTTGATGCTAATAAGCTTCACAAAAGTATGGGCCATTAAGAACCTCTTCTCTCGCACTGCTCAGGGTGCCTATGGGCCTACTAATTCCAAAGGTGTACTGTGTGTGTATCTTTGTGGGCAGTGTTAATTTTTTGTGGTTAAAAGATTAATCTTTGTGGACAAAGATCTGGCTTTTGGGAAAAAAAAAAATACAAAATCAAAGAATTGGCCATTGTGGTGCCAGTAGTGGTCTTTTCAAAACAAAAACTTAAAGACTTGTGGGTTTTATGAAAGAACTGGTAAAGAATCAGCCATTAGTTTTATGGCCCGTTATTTGAATTCTTTCAAAAGCTCTGAAAACTGCGATTATATATCAGAATTGGTCATTTAATTTTTTGAGAATAACAGTTATGAATATCCCAAGGAGGGCTGAATGATCTCTGGTGTCTGTTCCTGTTTCTAATACCTGCCCAGCATTGATCCCTCATCCCAAACTACTTTCAGTCTAAGAATGGTTAATTTTGTAATTCTGATGCGATGTAGAGATCTCATCCCCTGAAGACGCAAAGTACCCCTTTTGGAGCATGAGTGCGATGACAATGCATGATTTTACGCAAGATTTTACTACTGTTTTGTAAATAGAGGACAATGTTGTAGTAAACAGTTGCAAGTAAGGCTAGTGTTGGGTATTAGTTCTTGTGCTTTCAAAAGTTAATGGGTTTAAATCTTGTGGGAGAACAATAGAATGCATTTTTTTTCACTATCCTTTTAAGTATGACAAAGTAAGTGTTGATCATGGAGGATACAAACTGCACATTACACAAAATAGCTCCATAAAATAGGCTTCGGACAGACCTTACTATGGCTATTTAGTGTCTCCCACCTTCACCTCATGCAACATAAGGCCACTCCTAGTGAGTCACATTCCTAGTTAATACTCCAGATAGAAAACAACTCCATTGACAAATGGATTCCGTAGGTTTTTAATGATATGATCATCCCTTTAAGTTTGGCCTATGTTTGATAGTGCCAACAGGTATGGCAGGGGTTTTTTTTTTTTCCCAATTTTGTAATGTAGCTGAAGTGGCAACCATCTGTAAGAAGATGATTTAGCCAGATTTGGCTACATACTAGATATGAAAGTAGAACATTCTTGCCTATTGGACCCTATCATAAAAATCTGGTGATTTAGGGGAAAAAATCTTGGCAAATCTGGCGAATTTGGGCTCATTTTTTTTCAATGAACTATTCTTTGTATAGGTCAAAATCACATATTTCAGATCGAAATTTGGTGCAATTTAACCAAGAAGGGGAAAAAAAAGCACTACTGATATCCCATGTGCCGAACTTATTTCCAGAAGACCTCTACTTTAAGGGGGAAAACGAGCAATAACATCCAAATCACTGCCGATAACAAAGCCCAAGTCTGCATAAAAAACGAGAGGAAAAAACCAGCAGCATTGTACAATTCACACTCGCAGCCTGAGAGATTCGAACTCTCGCGGGGAAACCCCATGTACTTAGCAGGCACACGCCTTAACCACTCGGCCAAAGCTGCTCTTGGTGAACAAATCTTGTACCTATACATATTTATATGTTTCTTTTCGTAGCATAGCCCACCCTAAGGCTCACCCAGTGGCACGCACCTATAACGAAAAGTAGGAGATCTCGAACCTTATACGATTTCATATTATTTTAAAACACAAAGCAAACAAGAAAATTAGGGCAAGTCCAAGCAATACCTCACTGGCCTAATCACACTGGTTGCCTGGTTGAAACCACAATTATTGAGTTGGACATTGAAGATAATTTCTCTCTTTTTGTTTGAAGTTGGGTGAAATTTAGGTGCTGCGTGGTGCAGGTGGGTTGGTCATTTGATGGGATTTGGTGCAACAATGTTCCCAAATTCCAAACGCTGTTCCCAACTTTGTCATCCTTGCAAATTCTAAATATTAAGATGAATTATGAATGGAAGACAATAAACAAGTGCAACAACAACTTCAATGTGGTTAAAGCACATAAGGTACCCAACAAAAAAAAGGGGGCTTCCTCAATTTCTTTTGAGTCTATATTATTTTGTGATCAACTTCCATTTCGATCAATGACATGCGATGTGCTCATCCAGGGCAGATTCTTTTGAGTGGAAGGAATGATAGTCCAAATATGTTGGAGAATACTTTAACATTTCCAAACATTGAATTTCTTTAGTTTCCAAATATCATTGGGTACTTAGAAAACCTTGAGTTTTTCTGGATGTTTTGCTTGACATCAAAATTGAAGATATGTTTTTAACTCTGTCTTCCACTTCAATGCAATGTTAGATCAGTCAGATGATATGCAGGTTGAGAAAGTTGACAAGATATAAATGATGATATGTTAGACATATATCAGATCATCTATTTATGAAGGAAGGTAGTTTGTTTTGTAGTTATGAGATCCACCAAACCAGAATGCTTCAGATCATGTTCTTGGTGTCTTTGGAAAGCTGTCAACAAGGAGGGGTGCATGGGCTTGGTTCCATGACGTTTGGACTTGTGGTGCAAAAGTTCTTGAATATTGAATGATTTCTTCATTGAAAATTAAATCAAATCGTAGCTGAAAATTTCAAAGGAATTGGAAAGTGCCTTTGGTGTTTTTGGAAAGATCTTAGGGTTGACTTTGGACATGTACATTGACTAAAGGTCAAAGACTTGAATGATGCATGTATTTTTTGACTAATCAACTTAAATATAATGGTTTATTTTATTAAATATATATAATCAAGTTGTACAACTTAATCAAAATGACCAATGGTTTTTAATAAAGTTGAATATTTGATCAAAATGACTAATGATCTTTAATCAAGTGTAACATTTAATCAAAATGGCAATGATTTTTAATCAAATGTGACATGGTGTATTACATTATGTATCTACCTCCTACTTACTCATTCACCTATATATTTAACTATTTCCTTACCTACTTATTATCCACCCACCCACCTACCTACTACTTACTTACTTATGTACCTACTTATTTACCTATATTTTTTCACCTATTTATTTATGTACTTACTTATATATTTTTAGCTTTGTACAACTTACTTAAATTTAGCCATTACATTCAGCTAAAATTTAATCATTATGTTTAATCACTAAATTTAATCATTAGGTTTAACTAATGTTTAACGATGACATTAAACCATTAAGTTTAGCTTAATTTTAACCGTTACTTGTCACCAAGGTTTAACCATTAAATTTAACCACTTGATTTAAACATTAACCTAATTTTAATTATTGTTGTCACTTAGGTTTAGACATTATGTTTAGCGATGTGAAATAAACATTTGAAATTTAAAAAATTGAGAAAAAGTGAATACATTTGATGGTGTAGTCCACTAATAAAAACTTGGTTTATCATTGTGAAAGTTTGGGGTTTAATTCTTTATACTTGCAACATATGTGCATGCTTAGAGGGTTAAGGTAGATAATTTAAACTAAAGTAGTTTAATGAGATTCAATTAAATTAGGTACATTAGAGTAACACCTACCTATTTAAATGCCCTTTTTTGACTTGCCTAAACCTATTTGCTACTTACTTGCCTATTTATTAATTTTAAAATAATAATTCATAAAATGATTTTAATTTAAATGTAAATTTGACCTAATCAAAAGGTCCATTGTCTACCAATCAAATAGACAATCATTATGTTAATAACATTGCAAGACAAAATTACAAGGTCCAAATTGACTACTTAATCATGCTAACAAATCCAAAATGACTTGTTTAGATTGTCGAATGGTTTTTTTGTATGCCTATCATTTTGGATACTTTTTGATTAGAAAACCCATTATAAAAAACTATGAATTTTAATAATGAAATTATATAATATTAATTTTCTCAATTAATGTATACAACTTGAAATAAAAATTATGTAATATTAACCATGGACTATCAATCAAATGTAAAATACTTACCTAAAATGTAGGGTCCAAATATTACTTCTATAATTATAATTTTTTATTCATCTACCTAGACCTAAACTTGTTTAAAATGGGGTAGCACCCTAGTTTAAATTATAATTCAATTTTGAAAAGAGGTTGGTTGCTTAGTTAAATTTTAACGATAACAAAACTTCAAACTTTTGACACGAAAACCCTAGAATCAAAATTATAATGTAAAATTGAACATATGTAAATCCTAGAACCCAACCACGCTAGAAAAGGCCCCCCAATGGTTATCAAGGTGATTTTAAAGACTAATAACCATGGTTTTGAAAAAATCAAAGACCCAATTCTAATGTATAACCATGATTTACAATTTTTTTTTAAAACCAAATAATTGGCTATAACACTATTAGTTCATTATTAGCTATTTCATGAAAATTATAAGGTTTTTAATATTCTTAAATAACCAGGACCAACAATTTTTTGATTATGAAATATCTAAAAAATTGAAACCAATCAGGATTTAAAAATTCAAATAACTACCCAACATTTATTTACCCAGTAATTGCCTATTTCCTACCTATATAGATCTATGTATGACCTACTTCTTATAAATGGGTTAGTACCAAACGGAAACAAAACATTAACTCAGTTGAAGTTCATCCTAAACAAAATCATAACTGATTATAAGCTAGATCTTGATAACATGGCAACATGCCTTCTAACATTTTTTGTACCTCCCTAATAGCTATCAACATGTTCTTGATTGCTAGTTGGTTAGACCTCATAATTCACCCTCTTTTGTGCTCATAATTCCAATGCTCACGTAAATCAGTTGCCTAGCACATAGCTTGAGCATGTTGGTTACCATATTGAATAGTTCAACTAGTGTTGGCTAAACACACATTTTCAGGTTCAGTATAGGATATCAATAAGGGATATTTCTTTTTCAAAAAAAGAAAAGATATGCATATAAAAGTTCTAGCAATTTATTTGTCAAGGTGAAAATGGATTCAAGTGCAAATTTGTTCTTTCATGTCATTGGATATAAATTTGCTGATTTTTTAATTCAAATTAACTACGGATACATACAAAGGTTATACATATTCGAAATCTAGCTTATCACAAAAAAAAATTCTCACATGAGAGCATACACATTATTAAATTGAAATAATTTGTGTGAAAGTTGAACCTCAATTCTTGAAAGAATTCTGCCCATTGCAACGCAAGCTCCCAACCCCACCCGAATTATCTCACACAAATACCCCACCTCTATGATAGCTTGCTAAGATAAACTAGATATTCATTTTGGGATCCCATAAAAAGTTATCACCAGATATGTTAAAGTAAAATTTTGAAAATGAAATAATGTTAGTGGTTTTTAATTGTCAGAAGTGAGGGGAAAAAATAGAAAAAAAACTCAGATTTGTTTGTTTGACTTAAAAGTGTGGGGCCAAAAATATAGAAAGATGATTAAAGATTTGTACTTCACACCTTGTTTATAGCCATATTTAGCTAGATCTTCCTAAGGATGATCATCAATTTCTTTTACATAGCTTCTTATGGATGATCACCACTTTGGGTACAAACAAAAATTCCTAAGAAAAAGAAGAAAAACCCTGTATGTATAAATAAACCAAGGCAAATGAGAACACAAGTAGACACAACCCAAAGAAAAACAAAAGCAAACAATCAACAAAAATCAGCACACCGGTGCTGGTTCACTCTTTCTGGGAAGATGGTCCCCACTACCTAAGAATGTGATCTACCACTCAGAAATGAACCTAGTTCCTGGTGAAAGCAAAAGAGAACTTGGTTGCCATGTGTGGTTGCATCCAGATTCCAGGGTGCAACAGCAATCTGCTGCTGAAGATTCGTTTCCCAGAAGAACTTTAGATGGGACATAGCTTTTACAATGGACCGAGTAAGTCGATAAGATTGGCTAGTGTCCCGAAATTTAGTTGTACCATGAAGTTGGATATCACAGAAATCCCGGTGAAGTGCTCAAGTTTTTGACTAGCACGGAAGCCATGCATTGGTGGAGATCCCACTTCACTTTCCGATTCTACTGCAACCCCACCACGCAGGTCCAGCACTATTCATTAACTGGGAGGTTCAAAGTGAAAACAAGCAGCTCTTCATCACGCAATGAATGACTCTGCCCAAGTAATGGCAGGTTCACACCTCACAGCTACTGGATCTACAACTAGTTCTTATCTGATGCATGCATTTTTATGGAACATACTATCAATCAGATGCACACATAGTACTCCTGATGTCACACACACATTGGGTCAAGTTGGAGACAAAATTTTATGCTCAAATCTTATAGCAATATTGCATGCTGTAAGTACCTAGACCCATTCAAGAAACCTTTTTAGGATTCCCTTTGGAACCACTAAGAAAAACCTGAATTTTTTCCCCATGCAAACATGAAATGGTTTGTTTGACAATGGGAAAATACAATGTTTACTGTCTTTCACTATGAGAAAATTAGAATTAGAAAATGAAAAAATCAACCCCACTATTCCCTTGAAGAGATTTCCCTGTGGTTTTGTTAGTTCAACTTTTAATTCGTTAGAGCTTTCCACTCTCTTCCCTGCAAGGAAATGCCAAAAAGGTTTCTTGTGTGATGTTTGGCATAAAATAATTCTCAAAAGGTCTTGCTACCCAAAAAAAAGAAGAGAAAAAAATTATGGATATTTGTCAAAATTGTTGAAAATCAAACTCTCAACTTGTGAAAATGTATTTATTGTCCCAACCATTGAGTTAGTATTGCTAAATACATAAAATCAAGGCATACTTTGCACACTTATTTTTCAAAATATTGAAATTCTGAAAGATGAAATTTGAAACTGCTGATTAACCTTGTTTTCTTAAATAATAAATAAATAAATATGTAGCAAAGAAATGTTGATTATCAATCCTAGGTACTGTGAGTAGTATATACTCTCTATGTAGGGGTTGTCTTTACACCCACAGTGGGCAAAGCCAACAAACTTTAAAGAAAGTTTGTGCTAAGTAGAGATAGACAGATAGATTTTGTCTCTAGTTCATCAGGCTTTCAACCCGTTTTCAACGGCCCGAATCAGGTATGAAACTCAAGTGGGTTGCCATTTCCACATTGCCAAGTGTTAGACATGCCAGAATCTTCGTGAAGTCTATCTCATGGGTCTGATTTTCAGGGCTGCTGGGGTGGGCGTATTCCCGATGAATACAACCAGCCTACAATGGTATCACAACTCCACAACCGACAAAATGCAGGCATTTCATACTCACGAGCAAAGTAGTTGTATCCAGCAGCCGCCACAGCCGCCACCCATCCTCCCAAGTGTCTGTATTTTCTGAAATTCAGACCCTTAAGGTCAGGATTCTTCTAGTTTCCCCTTTCCATCATCCCAGACTCCATATACACACACAACATGCTGGACTTGACACCTTCAAACTTTTTGAGAGTGTGTTCTAAAGGCAAATAATTTTGATGGTGTGAAGGTGAAAAGTTTTTTCTGGTTTAAAGTATCCTCTAATTTGTGTAGGGTAAAGCCCTAAGTCCTAGGGTGAGGTCATTCCCAGAATAAGGGGCCTAGGATGAGGAATCTAGGCCCTATGGGAATGTCCTAACCATGAGAATGGGATTTACCCATCATAAAGCATGAGGCAAAGTTTATTGTGCACCTGAACGTACATAGATCTCGAGGAATAGGAAGGGGAGGGATATTATGCTTACTCCTTAATTGTGGGTGGGGGAGGATCTTGTGACATCCTGATATTTTGTTTACTCCTTAAGAGTGGGAGAGATTTTATGAAAAGGCATGTCATAAGATCCCTCAACCACCCTTGAGGAGTAAAATATTCACACACAAAATGCCCTCCAAATACACTAGGAAGCTTCTCTCAGTTCCTCACAAAAAGTAAAGTAATATTAATGGATCTCCTTTTCACAGAAAAATTGTGACAATCTTTCATATTTTTCAAATTATTGTTCAAAGTTTTGCCAAAATGCATTTGGTATTTGTGGATTTAATTGTTGATTAATAATTGAATGCATTTGATCGTATCTTTCCATTGACTTCACTAATCAAGTTTTCACAAGTCCAAGACGTCTTCCATTTCATCTCCTCAATCAATATCATGATGCTTGTGGGATAACCTTGCTAATAAGAATGTGGAATTTTGGGAGTTCCAAAGTTTGGTAGGCATCAACCATGAAAGTTTCATAATGACTTCGATTATTGACCATGCCATTTCCCATGATCACCTTGCATTTGAATTTGGACATAATAAACATGTTTGGGCTAAACAACAAAATGTGTAAACAAGTGAGCTAGTGTTGGTCATTGGTAGAAGTGAAATTTAATCCCTACTAAATTATTTCACACTATTGCAACAACAAATTTACACTACAATATGCACACATTCATAATTTATGTTTTGATTCTTAACACACCTGATTCTGCAGTTCATTAAAACACCATATTCATGGTTATTTCATATGACTAGAATCTACATTTCAAAGTACAATGCCAAAAATTCCAAAGACAAAATTGCAATTCAGTACATTACATTTTTGATACTACAGATGATTCATACAACAATATGTATTTCTCGGTTTTACTAGCAAAAACTCCATTCGAATTACAACAAAATTCCATGTTCTGTGGAAATGAAATGAAAACAACAAAATAAAATCTATGGTTTCTCAAAAAACGAAATCTATGGTTTTCCATTACAAAGTACCTACAACTTCCCCCATTCTCCAAAACCATGTGTCTAATCATCCTCTCTCTTCTTCCCCAAATCTTCTTTCTTTGGGCAGTTTTCAGTTACATCATCATGATTCAAAACCAATAAGAATTCAAAATTCAAAATTATAATGTTCCATGAACAATCCCTGTCCTAAATGCCCTGTTCATCTAAATCATGTAATCATCCTACCCCATTTGTACTTTGGATTTCGTCCTCGAAATCCTTGGAAATTGAATAAAAATGAAATGAATGAATTTTACAACATTCTAAACATTTGTCTCCTCTACGATAATTTTTGTAATTTCAACCTATATAACAACCAGTGGTTCTATACCCACTTCTAGTTTTATAATTCTGACCTATATCTCCATCTTTATAGTTTTGACCTCGTCCTCCACTAACTTAGTCTGTGGTTTTATTTTTAAGGGTTATATCTTAGATACCTCTTCTTCTATTGTTGGAATAATCTCCACCTATCTTTGTTCCTAAGTTTTCTATGGTTCTTTCTCTTCCTAACCCCTTCCTCTGAGGTCCTATGGTTTCTTTATTTGTATCTCTGCCTCCTGAGTTGCTCCACTTTTGAGATCCTATGGTTTCTTAGTTTGCATTTCCTCCTCCTGAGTTGTTCCACTAAGCTTCACTCCAGTCTCCTCATCCTGGCTGAATACCTTTGTACTTGTTGGACTGCTGCAGATAAAATCTAAAATTTTTTTTTGATAAGCTTCTAACTTGTACCTTAGAATTCTTTCATCAACTTTATGTTGAGCTAGATTCTTTTCCAACTACTTTGTAAAATATTCCTTTACAACCTCCCACCATTCTTTAGATTTTGCTTCAAAATCTTTCATCTTGTTTTTTGTCTTCATCAAGGTATAGTACTACAACATCTATTCATAATCCTCTAGTCTTTTCTTGACACCAGCTAGGTTTAGATTCTTCATGTGTTTTTGTGCCATCTCCAATTATGCTTGCAAGTGTTACAAATTCATTTGATATTCCTTTTCCTCCAATAACTTCTTTTTATCTACCTCTACTATCCTTCTTCTAAGCTTTTCAAATTACAACAAAAATACATTCTTCAAATTTACCAATCCCAAATCTATTAAAACATTTTCCTTCTCCTTCTTTTCCTTAATTAGTGCTTTCACCTGGCTACCCAAAACCTCTTATTGCTTATAAAGAAATAATGCCTCTATCCACTTCCTCTCTATCATTTCCCAAATTTTAAACTTTTGCCTTAAATCCTATAGTTCGTCATCTTGTGACTTCATTCGTCACCTTTGAGCTCCTCATTCTCATCCTATAGTTTTTTAATGAACACCTTAATTTTCTATTCTGCTTTTCCCCTAATCTTCCTCCAAATTTTCACATTATGCTTATACCCCTACTAGAAGTCTTTTTCCTTATCTAATTCCTCTTGTAGTATTACCTTCTCCTTCTCCCTTGTAACCAATCTATTTTTCAGACTATTTACTTCTAGAATCAAATTCCCCATATTCAAACTCACAATCACCATAGTCTAAAATAATTCAGTTACCTTATTTGCTTGCATTATTTTTACAACTACCCCCTTCCGCAGGCTTTGATGTACTTATCTGTGTCATAGAATCTTTAGATCCTTTTGCAAATGATCCCATCTCCTACACTAATATGTTTACCATCTCAAATTCAAATGGAAATCCTTCTACAAATTTTGGTCTACTAACTAGTACATGTAGTTTTGATGGTTTGAACACTTCAAAAGAAATCTACGGTTCCACTTCCTCTGTCTATAGTCTAGTAACATGTAGACCTTCTTATGTTTGCTGTTATTGCTACTTCAAATGTTATTATAAATGCTAAAAATGTTGTGGACTTATAATAGTTTCCATCCAATCTTCATATACATCCCCATCAAAGTGCAAATGTTTTTCATCCCCTAGAAACCTTATGTTATGTTCCCTTTTAACTTCTTAGTTCTACTCCTTCAATTGTTTCTCATGTGGAGATGTCATTTGTGGTACCTCTTGCCTCTGCTCCCTCAGTTATCTCTCTTGTGGAAACATCATCTGTGGTATTTCTATAATTTGTTTAGCTACTTATACAACTATTAGCATTACTCGTACCATTGTTGGCATTTCAGATGGTTCCACTCTACCCCTCATCATTTTTTGTGCCCTTACATCTATGCTCTTTTATTCCCTCTTCACTCTTTAGCTTAAGGCTCCTCCTTCTTCAATTATGTTATTCCTCTTAAGAGCACTTCTTTAAGAATCTACTACAACCTTCTTTCTATTTTCCAATGTTGTCTACATCTCTTCCCTAGTTCTTTTAACCTTGACTGGCGGTAATTGTGGATTATCCTTTTGATGCACAAATGAATACTAAAAGATTTTTGTTAATACCAAGGCAAATTGACATGTATTTTTTTTATCCCCCTTATTCTCCTTAACATACTTATACGACCAATCTAGCTCATTACATAGACTATTGAATATAATTTGTGCCCAATCTACCTTTCGCCCCTTTTCTACTGTCACCAATGCAATAACATTCTTGTTGCTAAAATATTATACCTTCTCCCTCTAATAAATGACATATATAATGGCAAGATATCTAATAGCGTGTGGTAGACCCAAACTCTTTGCATTCCATTGATCTGCAAAATCTATAGGTGAACACCTCCTTGATGATATAAAGGCCAGTCCATAAGGCATCAAACTTGCCCGAAAATTCCAACCTCTTGGCATCTTGCACCATGACCCACATGCCCGCACTCAAGCTTCTATTTTTAACCTTCTTGTCAAAATAAACCTTCCTTTGCCTTTGAGCTATCTCCACATGTTGGGCCGCCATCCTCCGAGCCTCACTTAGGCCCTCCAACCTCTCCAACCTATCCTTCAATGATTGTGAATCATCCAACTGCTCATCTATGGCAATCCTCAAGGATGGAACTTCAAATTCCATCGGCAAGATGGCTTCTACTCCAAACACGAATGAAAATGGGGTGGTGCGGGTGGAAACCTTGTAAGTGGTTCTATATGCCCACAAGGTAGTGGTCAATTTGTGATCCCAATCTCGTTTCGAGTCTATCACGATCTTGCGCAAGATGCGCACCAAGGTTTGATTCACTCTTTCGGTTAAACCATTGGTTTAGGGGTGGTATGGAGTGGTATTCTGATGGTTGATGTTGAAAAGTTCCGTCAAGTTGATAATGGCATCATTTAGGAAGTGAGAACCTCGATCACTAATCAAAATCTTTGGACAACCAAACCGTGAAATGATGTTCTCGTAAAGGAAAATTGCCGTTTGTTTGGCATTAGCAAATTTGACCATTTTCGCTTCCGCACATTTGGTCAAATATTCGGTCGCCACAATGATGTATTGCATTCCCTAGAAGAGGTTGGATGAATGGGTCCAATGTAATCTATGCCCCACTTTTCAAAAGGCACCAAAGGAAGAGACGGATTCAGTGGAAGATCCAAGTGAAGATCATTTCGAGCATAACGTTGGCAAGCATCACATCGCTTCGTATGGGACTCTGCATCAGCAAACATGGTAGGCCAAAAGTATCCAGCCCTAAGGGCCTTTTGAGCAATTAATCGACCTGAAAAATGACCACCACATGCACTATCGTGGCAAGCCTCTAAAATAGTTGGAACCTCCCCATATGTGAGGCACCTCCACAAAAGGCCATCAATTCCCTTGCGATAAAGTTTGCCCGAGATGAAAGCAAAATGGGTATTGTTAACTCGAACCTTATGCCTCTCATTCTTGGATAATCCCTTAAGCAATTGTTGAGTGCTCAAAAACTTGGCTATGTGCTCATACCATGTGGGCACCACCCCTATGGAAAATAAGTTGGCATCCGGGAAATTGTCGTCTATTTCACATGTGCCAAGTTCTATGGACAACCGAGATAGGTGATCCGCTTGCTTATGCAAGCTTCCTAGTTTATATTTGACTGTGTATGCAAACTCAGTGAGCAACAACACCCAACGAGCAAGTCGACCACTAAGGTCTGGCTTGTTGACAATATACCTCAAGGCCATGTGATCCACAAAAAACACTACAGGATTCATGAGCAAATAGTGCCTAAACTTCTTGACATTAAAGACCATGGCTAAACATTCTCGTTCTGTGGTGGTGTAATTATGTTCAGCATTGGTGAGTTGTTTGCTAGCAAAGGCTATGGGGTGGTCTTTACCATTTTCATCAGGTTGGCATAAGGCACTACCAACTGCCACCTTTGAAGTGTCACAATAGACATGGAATGGTTTATGCCAATCTGGTGGTAACAAACAAGGGAAAGAGGCGAGTTTTTCTTTCAAGGCATTCAACCCATCTTGACATTCCTGGGTCCATTCAAATTTGACTGCCTTTTTGGTGAGGTTGGTCAAAGGTGCAGCATGGGTAGAATAATCTTCAATTAAGTCTTGATACCATCCAATGTGGCCTAGGACCTTTTGAATTTGTTTGACTGTGGTTGGAGGTTGGAGGTTTACAATGACTTCCACCTTATCAGGATCTGGTTCTTTTCCCTTCTTAGAGACCACATAACCCAAAAGAATGCTTCGAACCACTGCCAAATACACCTTTTCTGGATTCAATGAGATGCCAACCTCCCTACACCTTTGGAACCATGCCCTAAGCATCTCTAAATGTTCATCTTGGGATGTTTGTGTGCTAAAATCATCAATGAACATAGCCATTGACTTACGAAGAAGCTCAGAAAAAGCATAGGTCATGACTCTTCGGAAAGCAGCTAATGCATTGCACAACCCAAACGGCATCACAACGTAAACAAATGTACCCCATGGGGAAGTGAAGGCCGTCTTGTGCCAATCCTTGGGTGCTATGGACACTTGATTATACCCTGAATAACCGTCCATGAAATTATATAGTTCTTTCCCCGCTACTTCATCGATAATTGTGGAAATGAACGGCAAGGGAAAGTGATATTTGAGGGTGCGAGCATTTAAGTCCCTATAATCAACACATACCCTCAATTTGTTTCCACCCTTCTTCTTTATCAGCATAATGTGCGACAACCAATCTGTGAGTTCTATTGGCCGGATGAAACCTGCTTGCAATAATCGTTTTAGTTCTGCTTTAACCACGAGCTGCATTCTTGGGTTCAACCTTCTATTTTTCTGTCGAACTGGTTTGGTTCCTGGGATCAGTGGAATTGTGTGTTGGGCTATTTCTGGTGGAATGCCCTTGAGGTCTTTGTAAAACCAAGCAAATATGTCTCGATACTCCATGACTAAAGCTTTATACTTCCCAAGTTCTTCCTCATTCAATTGAGAACCAAATTTGACATATTTAGGTTCCTCATCTTCATGATGGACTGGGACCTTGACCCAATCATTCTCCATCACATGTATAGGATTAGTAGGGCCATGGTACCAATCATTCGGGACATATGGGTATATGGAAACATCTGGACCTACTTGGAGACCCTTTGACGTTTGTTGAAAATGTAGCGGTGATGGCAATATAGTTTCCTCCTTCATGATGGCATCTAAATATTCTATTTGGGTACCATCTATCTCAAGGCCATACATATCTTCCACAAAGATGTCATCAACCAAGGTGGCCAAGTCCGGGCAATCATCATCCAAATCAAGCAATTCAATTGCTTCAATAAAGTGGATAGTGATTTCACCTTCTTCATAAGGGTTCTCCAACAACCATTGGGTAAAGGATCCATCATCTTCAAATCCGTATAGGCCTAGACCTATGCATTTGATAGGGTCAATATTTGTGCATGAATTAGTTTGTATGAAACTTGCGTCAACACCTAAGGTTGGATCCACCTTGTTTTTCATGTTGAAGGTTCTTGGTTTAAATGGTCCATGGGGTAACACAAGGACAATAGTTCGATTATTTTGCGGACCAAAAGAAATGTAAGGCACTTTGGCCTGCCAATTCACTATTCCCCCTATTAACCATAACCATTTCCTACCAATAAGCAGTAGGTAACCACCATCTTCATCATGCATACGCAAAACATAAAAGGTGACTATATACTCTTCATTCCTAGCACATATGCGAAGGTCCTTAATTTGACCTAATGGTTTTGACGGTCTTTGGTCCGCTAGTTTCACCTTCCATGGTGATGGTCCAATGATAGATAATCCTAAACACAACATGGTTGATTCCGGCATGATGTTCACATTACTGCCATCATCCACTATGACATGAGGGATTATTTTGTCCATAACCTCAACTTCAATCTCAACTGGTCCATAACCAAAAACATCATCTTCTTCTCGCTCATTAAGTTCAAGGTCATTATCTTTTGGGGCAACCCTAGCCACTACTGACACATTCTTTGGTTTCCTATGATTCGTAGCACCTTCCTTCATCTCCTTCCTAAGAGATGGTGCAATTTGAATGAATTGGCCAAACGAGATGTTAGCCTTGGCCTTGCATAGGTCTTGCCACAAATCATAAGGCTTTGCTGGATTATGGGTTTTAACAGGGTTAATCTTACCCTGATGACGATGACCAAATCCCCAGGATTCATCCACATGCATGAATTGGTAATCACCTTCATCAGGTTCAACTATGGTTGATGGCATATCATTCTTTCTCATGTTTCCAACTAATTGCTTAGTTGTTTCATTTAACTCAGAAAAATGTGATGAGTCCTCGGAAGAATCTATAGAGATGGCCTCCTCTTCGCGTTCAATTAGTGGACTTTTGACGGCCATACCTCATGTAACCACCAAAGCCGGTAGCTCTAAGGTGTTCAAGCATTTGGCAAACTCCCCCACTTGCACAAGCTTAGAATGAGGGAGTATTGTCTCATGCACAGGTGCGAGATTTGGTTGTACTTCTACAAACCTAACATCTTGAGAACCTTGCACTGGGGGGTTTAGACCTTGACCTTGAGGTCAGGGTAAATGAATTACCCCTTGGTTTGTTTGTAGCATGGCTGGTGGGTTGTGGGTTTGCCTATGGTTTTGATGGTCATAAAAGATATTTGGCGGACCATTGGTTGTCGTAGGTTCAGGGAATTTCACACCTCTCATGTTATCCCTAACTTGTTTCTGATAATCCCTAGGGGGAGGGTTTAATGATATGACCTTATCAGGTTTCTTGCATCGATTTGTAGGATGGTATCCCCCATAGTTGGAACACACCACTTGATTTTCTATCCACCATTTCCCTTAGGGATGTTTGTTCCCACAAGTACCACAATTATGAGGTTGGAATCGATGACCAGGTGGGATGTTCGAAATGGCTTGGCCTACTTGGCGAGGGGGACCTATAAGGTTGGGTGTTCATCAACATGGATTGAGAAGGGTGCTGTTGTAATAAAATTGGGCAAAATTGAGCGGTATGATTTGGTTGTTTACAATGGGTGCACCATAAGTCCGACGTTGAGCACCAGATTCATGGTGCATCAAAACAACATTTTGGTTTTGATTTTTGACCAAACATGACATTTGTTCACTCATTTCTCGCATGGTCCTCACCATCTCATCCTTGAAATTATCATTTGATCGTTTCACTTCAATTTTAAACTCTTCCCATTGACGATCCACGGATGGAACCGCCATTCAGATAGGCTCTAGTGGTGGCAACATGGCCAAAGGTGCGGGTTGCATTAATGGGACCTGTGGAACGGTTGCATGATGGTAATCCATTGTAGGATAACAAGGGAACTCATTAGGATGATGGTAAAGAAGTATGAATGCAGGAATGCTTTCCTTGGCCCTTCGAAGCATCCTATCATTTTCTTTGTCAATTACTTCAACCTTTAAAACCGCAACCATTGCTGCTTCTAGGTTCCTAGGCCTCATGTTTAGGATGTCACGAATGGTGGAAGGCATACTGAACCCCTGGATGAAATAATGATGAATGGTGTCATCATTCAACGAGTTCCCCATGTATCGAGTACACACAACTCTAAATCGACACACATATGAAGTGATGTCTTTCGAAGGACCTTGTTTAATATTTGTCAAAGCAACTAAAGCTTGTTGTTGACCAATCATTAGCCTATAATGGCGTAAGAATGCAGCTTGGAGTTGTTCCCGAGTGTTAAAAGATCCTTCAGCATGGGATTTATACCAGGCATAGGCAAAATCAGCCAAGGTGGAAGGGAACCAAATAAGATATAATCATGGTCGGTTACCAAACTAGTAATCAAAACTTTTACAAATCTTTCCACATGAGTTGTCAGATCTTCATTTGGAGAGCCGGTGAACTTAAGAAGATTTGTAGGGATAGCGACTCTTTTCAGACCATTAGGAACTATAATGGGAAGACCTCTAGGGACCATCATTGGGTCAATACGGTGGATATTAGGATCAGGCATATTAGCACGAACTTCAGGCCCTTCTGCTGCCACATGGACACCATCTGCCACCCCTGCAGGTCCCCTATCCGGTGGTTGACGATCTCTACCTAATCTTAAGGCTACTGAACTTCCTCACATGTTGTCTTCAAACCTTCCTTTTCCTTCACCTTCTAAAACAACTTCTATGATAGGTTAGAGGTGTTCTCTCCTTACTCTAAGACGAAGTATCCTATCACTTTTCGACACTATTGGTTTTGTTTTGGGTGTAATCGGCATACAACATAATTAGGGAATTTGGTTTTATCGGATGAAAAAGGCAACCTACAGGACATCACATTTTGGAAGAATGGGTCATCACTCCCACCACATTCCAAACTCAACAACACCAATTGTCTCGCCAGTGATTAATCCGACCTCACCACCAATAAAACGTCTTCTAGGAAATTCAAAACAGCTACACATTCAAGGATCCCCAATCAACACACAAGGGAACTTGGGATAACTTCCTTGTCATTCAACATGATTTCTCGTGTTGAACTACAAAACAATATTTGAGAGAGTTTAGTATAAGTACTTATAAACTTTAACGCGCTCCTTCCTTACTCCTCAATCTAAAATTTCAAATGCAAATGCAACAAATAAAAACTTACTTGGGATTGTATGACTTCTTGACTTGCACATAAGGCGTTGATTTTTGATCTGAGCTCCTTCCAACACCAACGACCTTCAACAAATTTACTCTTTCACCATATGCAAAATAAACCCAATAACTTAGTAGCATCACCTCCCAGCAAACGCACCAAAATGTGAGGCGACTTTCCGTCCCTCCACTCCCGATTCTACAAGGTGACTATGCTTGAAAGCACAAATGCTACTGGTGAAGGAAAATGCAAGTGTAATTCTAGATGTTAGATTGTGTTTGTAATTGAAATTAAGCAACTTGCCTCCTATGCATCATTTATGATTAAAACTTATAGATATGTTTTTCCAAGTTCACACACTACACATTCTGGGGCTTTATGTCAAATTGTCATTCATTTAAACCAATGTTTAAGGACTCAACACCATGTCCAACATATTTGCAGATCACTAGTCATTTGAAATATTGTTTCTAACACATAGGTTATTCATATCTAGCTTGCCATAGCTCACTAGAAAGCTAACAACAAGGCACATCTTGCTATTAAATACTAAGCTCTGCAGCTAAACCATCAAGAAGTTATGCTACAAAACCCAAGAGGGTTTTACAAAGGTGATAATTCAATTTGGCTGCAGACCATCAGTCACTTAAAACATCATTTGTAACACATACATTATTCAAATCCGGCTTGCCTTAGCTTATTAGAAAGCTAACTACAAGGCGCACCAATCTACCAAATCTTAAGATTTGCAGCTAAACCAGTAAAGAGTTATACTATAAAACCCGAGAGGGTTTTATGAAGGTAGTTGGTTCAACTTGACTGCAGACCATTAGTCACTTAAAACATCAATTCTAACACATACATCACTCAAATCTAGCTTGCTTTAGCTCGTTAGAAAGTTAATTACAAGGTGCAACTCGCTATTAAATTTCAAGTTCAATAGCTGAACCATCAAGAAGTTATGTTGTGAAACCCGAGAGGGTTTGTGAGATTTCTCTCAAGTTCCAACTTTCCAACACTATCACTACCCAGCCCCACTCCTTCAAAATTATTACAAGATTTTCGATCTACTTTCCTTTCTTCTCCCCTCTACCAAGAATAATCATTATTTCCTTCTTCAAAAAAGTTTGTGGCAACAAGTATTCAAAATTGAATGAAAATTATCTTCAAGGTAAAGAAAGAGCCCCCAATGATCCAAGTCCACCTTTTAAAGAGAAGGAGAAGGGAGGTGAAGGTAGATTCAAAACTTGGTGGCCAATGGAAGGTTCCATGCTTGGTGGCCAATGGAAGGTTCCATGCTTGGTGGCCAATGGAACGTTCCAAGCTTGGTGGCCAATGAAATGTTCCAAGCTTGGTGGCCAATGGAAGGTGAAGGAAAAACACCTTTCCACCTCTTCCATTTTCCCCTTAACAAACTCTACATAAACCTTCAATTTTTTCCTTTGACCTTACGGTCACACCTTTCTTTCCTTTTCTTCGATTTATAAATTACAACTGCGCACCTCAATGTAACAAGTCCTTCACACCTTCATTGTCGATTTGGTTTTGATTGAAGATCTGACCTTTTTCCTCTCCTTGAAATTATGGCGTCGCGCATGGTCACATCTTACGGGCCACAAGTCGCACAAGCGAATGAAGAACCGCCTCCAAAATCATCTCTAGATCTTATCTTAACACAGCATCTTCGTGATGAAGAACCCGAACCTCGAGAGGTGCGTCCTCGTCTTGAAGTTGAACCCCTTCGAGCCTGGTACTATTGTATTTCTCCGAACTTTCGCACCCTGGTGATTTTGCTACAAATCAACCCCGGTTCTGGTGACGAACCCAAGACCGTTTGTGAAGGTTGTTACGAAACTGAAGATACTTCTATCTTCGCATGGTCTTCAATTCCCAACATTGGACACTATCGTTGGTTGCGCGGTCCGATTCATCGACTGCCTCCTAATAGTAAGGCAGACTACCTAGTTCGCACCATCTGACACATCTTAGATTTCTTGCAGTTGTGAACTATCACTATGGCATAGCCCAGGATTTACATGTACTTGCAACTCCTTGCTAAGCTTATCCTTATTCTAAATAAATGTTTCAGTTATCATCAAACTCCCGTTGCCATTGGCATATTATCATACTGATACCACGTGACGTGCTCCCAAGTCACGGGGTGAAACCCACTTGAGGGTTCCACAAAGTCAAGTTGCAGAAAGTTGAGACTTGGTAGCACGCTCCCGACTTCCAACTCTAAAAGGGGGTAGAGGGTCGAGTTGGGAGCCCAGGGATTAGACTAGGAAGAGGGACTAGCTTAGCTCGTGTGAATCTGCATCCAAAAACCATCCAAAACGGGTTAGTTTAGCATTCGGGACACCCTTGGGTGTTGGGACTTGCCACGGGCACTTGGACGCACAAGACTCACTACGGCCCGGACTCGAGGGAAGCCACCACCTTCCCCCATATAGTATTCTCTGCGGCTGGTCACGGAGGCTACATCCGAATGGCACATTTTGTTGGGACTCCCGAAATGGAGTCCCGAAAGTGTCCCGGCTGGACTCCCGGAACTTTGAACGGCCATAGCTCCTCGCCCCAAACTCGGATCGGAACGAGTCCTGAATCAATGTTGTAGCTCTCGTCGAGAGCTTTCCAACGCCGTGTCGCACTTGTCAAGGCGACGTCGGGAAAAGGTCGATTCCCGACTTTTAGTGGTCGGGAGTCAAACTGCCAGTTTGACTCCCGGCCCTTCTTTTGCCCATAACTTGGGCTGCAGATGTCCGAATTGCCAATGCGAGGCCATTTTCGATATTT
>Ga0116227_10000323_pt1 | contig 90012 bp, 81 predicted proteins | sample S1TSphgellanicum_FD_89693 | JGI IMG/M metagenome (GOLD analysis project Ga0116227, IMG submission 89693) | Host-associated microbial communities from peat moss isolated from Minnesota, USA - S1T2_Fb - Sphagnum magellanicum MG | ecosystem: Host-associated > Plants > Peat moss > Unclassified... | reverse complement strand
TCAACCAATGCCTATTGCAATAGGAAAAAACAATATTCTGTTGTGGTTGTTTTAAATGATAATTGGGGACTACCCATAGAGTGGCAGGCTTGGATCTGAACTTAACATATGATGGTGGCAACTTGGTTTACAACCCCACATTATGGCTAGTCTACTTGTCAAGATACACAATATATTGGGATAGTAGATTGCTTTTACACTTACATCCCAATATGGAAGCTAAAACAAGGTTGAACATTGCTTGATCCCAGTTTTGCGAGAAGGGCATCCTTTCGCTCCTAAAACATTTCCTTCTGCCACCCAATCTTCAGTCCTTTGTGCTCGTCTTAATGTTTCAGTGGCTATTATTGTTCGAGGCCTCCTCCGCAACTCCTCTTTGCCATCAAAATGTTTTGCATTAGGATGTGTTCTATAAGGGTGATTTCTTTGCAACATCTCTGACTTCCTTCAAATACACGTTTCCCTAGTTCTTTGGACCACCGACTTACTATATTGGAGCCACATGGAGGGCATGCCTTGTAACCTTGGTGTTGACAACTCACATACCTTATGTGGTGCCTTTCAAGTCTTCTCTTAAAAATTTGGCAAACCAAAATAGTATAACTCCAAGTTGGACATTAGCTTTTGAATCCAAGGGATCTCTATTGTCATTGATTCAGCAATGAAAACCTCTCATACCATGATGGCAACATATTCATTTGGTATTATCTGATCACCCATGATTCCACCATTTAACCCACATACCACTCCCTTGCCAACATTTCATCTTAATATAGGGTCCTTAAAAAATACCAAGCTCCCAATGTAGACATGCACATGGCAAATAATTGCACATGAAATTCATGGCCATGAAAATGCAAGACTCTACTTACAATGAAGAAGGCATTTCAATGTGTTTATTAATTAAACATGGAAGTATCCATTACCTTATTTGCATTTAATTTGGTGTTGGTTGATGCAGAACCATGAACTTTGGATATTTTGGGTGGACTTATTGGTAAAACTTGAAAATATGCGAAAAACACCAAAGAACTTCATAGTGTAACCAAAAAATTATGTAAAATCACACAATTAAATTGCATCCTAAATAAAAAATTCATCAACCTTAAAGGATGTTAATCCATTCTACCTTATGCTCTCCCAAATTCCTTGATAGACTCAAATGTGAATCTAAGGTTAAAACAATGAAAGGTTCAGGAATTGGGGCACGCTCCCTAGTTCGAAGCACTTTTGGGGTAAAGGGGCATGCTTGAACTTTAGGATGGGGAGTAGGAAGAGTGACAAGCAATTCAATTATTCACAAGGACCTACACAACCCAAACAAGAAGTTGGTTAGTGCATAGTTGGAGCATTTTTGATGCACGAATGAGCCATGGGCAAACATGGACTCACAGGACTCACCACAACCCAAACTTGGGGGAAGCCACCACCTTCCCCCTTATAATATATTCTATGCGTGGGCACAGGACCAACACCCAAATGTCATTTTGTCCCAGGACTCCCAAGTGGGAATCCTGAAATTTCCAAAATTGGGACTCCCGTGACTTTGGAGGCCTATAACTTTGTGTTCAGAGCTCCAATTAAGGTGAGGTCTGAACCAAAGTTATAACCATTATCAAGAGCTTTCCAACGGTATGTGGCACGCCACCTACACGCAAGGAAATCAGGGAGATTCTTGACTTTTAGTGGTTAGGAATCAAATTGTCAATTTGACTCCCGACCCTTCTTTTGGCCATAACTTATATATTTTAAGTGCCCAAATGGGTCATGCGAGCCCATTTTAAACATTTCAAATCAATTTAATAAATGAAAAATATCCAAAAACATTTTGAAAACATTGTAACCAATGTTTTTAAACAGTTAAAGGACTTATAAATGGATTTGAATTTTTTTTTTGCAATGACATGTTTTTAACAAAATTTTGATGTAAACCATAACATAATAGTGTGATGAAAATTTTAAAGATTTTTTAAAAGATTTTTGTTCAAAAAATTCCAAAAATATCTTAGAATAAACACCCAGTAAGCAGTCATCCAAAGGAGCAAGTCCAGTTCATGATATCCCATTTGCACCCGAATATCGTACCCAATTGAAGAAATGTTTTTCGTGGCCTAGACTACAACATGCTCCAAATGCCTACTAGCATTATTTGCTACAACATCACATGGTGGTCATGGCTCTTCATGTTGAATAGTTTAAGTTGAGGTTAGACATGTTTCTTAAATGTTGTGGCATAGCCTATTGGTGCACACACCTCAACCACAAAGTCCATAAATGTTTGGCTTTCATTTAAAGTGAACACAAATGGGGATTGTGATTTTATGTAGGTAGCATTTCCCTTTTATTGTTGCAACCAAAGGTGTCACATCACCCCAACTTGTTATAGTTCCTTATAAACTTCCATTGTGTCTCTCTCCCCACACAAGTACTTTAGCATGTTGTTTAACATGTTGCATTCCATGTGCATGTTGTCCAACAAGTTTCATATGGGTAGTTTTTGCAATCATCAACACATTGAACCCATACTTCAAGCAAGGTCTTTGTGCTCACATGCTTGAAGTATATTGTTGTGATCATAAAGTGGAACATCAATCCCACTAATATGCCCAAGGTGCTCCCATTAACCCCCCCACCAAATTCCCACCATCCACCCATTAAACTCTTGACATGTGCTTCCTAAACTTCCACACTTCCTCTTTTAAACTTCCACCATGCACCCATTAAACTTTTACCATGTAATTTAACCTTTAACTAGACACCAATGAAAAAAATGAAAATGTTATCTTGCACAATTTTTGGATGGATTATCAATTTAGATCTCACGAATTTGACTTGTTGTCACCATATGAATTTTCTAACAAAGTTTGCAAAACATCAATTGCTGATTATAGATTGTTGGGACAACATCCACAATATTGACACATGGTCTTTAAGAATATAAGACACCTCAAATTCTTGTCTTACAAGGTTACAAAATACCATTTGTAAAAAATGATTCAAAATTTTACTACAAAGCAATATGTATAATATTCATACCTTGGAGATTTTTAATTGATTTGCATCCCAATGGTGACTTTCATAAGTAAATTTCATATAATTACATCTTATAATAATTAAATCATATAAAATTATCAACATGTTACATGAGTATGAATAAGAGATGCTAATAGATTACTAGTAAAATTTACAAACAATAATATTGAATGTAAAGAACAACTTAACCAATAATTTTAGAAAGAAAAAAGTTATGTACCATTGTATAATGAAGATTTTGAAGATTATATTGAAGAAAATGATGATATATGTAACGAAACAACACCAAATAATTACATAAATGAATCATGCAAAAAAATCATATAAATTTGAATATTCAATGTATAACATCAACAAAAGAAAATATGTCATAGACATCATTACCATGTTTAACACCTTGTGTACAAAAAGGTCAAACATATCAATACAAATTAAATATGCAAGTTTAATAAAACATGAACATCCATACAAAGGCAATATAACCACTTGGACAAAACCATTACACCGACAACATAATTCATTTTACAAAAATAATGATTTACCCATTATTCCAAAAATGCAATTAAAGAAATTGGAAATGTTGGTATTCAAACCAAATAAATTGTCTAAATTATGACCCATACCATCAAAAACATTAACAATATATTAAATACATGAAAACTTGCCTATATCACATTTCATTTGAATGCCCATAATCAAACTTATTTGTTGAATTAATAAAATCATATGTCACAAATATATTTCAACTTCATGAATATAAAAAATAAGCATTTCAACATTTCACAACAAATATCAATAAAAAAAAGAACTAGCAATCATCATATGATGATATATGTTGGTGGTGCAACAAGAACATGGAAAACCCAAGTATTAAAAGTTGTGAAGTAATTATACTTCAAAATATTGGGGTTACATAATACATTAAAAGTTGGTGCTTACATTGTAAGTGTTGCAATGTTAATTGGATAATCAACAATCCATACTCTTATTCACCTTCTTGAGGACAAATAATTTAATTTTATGTAGTATCAAACCTTCATTAACTAATTGCACTAACATTCATCATCTAATAATGGACAAAATATTGATGATTGGGTGCAATATATTAACATATATCCAACTAAAAACTTTGAATACTAAAAGCAAATATTTTTCCATTCAGAGGTTTGAACATCATGTTCATGGGAAATTTTATGCAACTCCCACTAGTTAATGATTTACCATTGTATTCTTCAAACATTCAACAAATGTTTTCATTTATTAAACAAACAAAAACAATGCTAGGAAAAAGTCTTTGGGACAACTACATGTGTTTAAATAACATTATATTGACACAACAAAAGAGGTAAGTAAAAGATGTGTAATATTTTAATATGCTCCAAAATATACATAATAATATTCTTATACAAATATTATGACATGTGTACACATTTTCTCTCACAATTGAAAATTAATGTTTTTGAGCATTTGTGGGATACAACTATATATATATTATACCTCACAAAAACCTAAGAGATGCAATAAACCATTACATGATTCAATACACCTCAAATAAATTCAATCACAAATGTCACACAATTTTAGCTATAAACACATATAAAAAACAACCCTTTCAAGATGACACCAATTCATGGCTAGACAAACCATGCCCACAAACAAAAGTCACAACCTAGCACCATTTTGAAATTCGCACAAAAGGCTAAAAATTATGCTAATTAAAAATTTGTACCCACAATTAAGACTAGTGAATGGAACAATTTGAGAGGTATTCAAAACTATTGTTGCCAATTGTAATAAAACATTGCAAACACATAAAATTCATAAACCAACACATGTTAGTAAATTTCAACAATTTCATATTAGAATGCCCATCACTACCAAACATAATATTTGATGGGCTTCCTAAAAATGTTGTGGTATTTCAACCAAATTTCAAAAATCATGTTATACACATCAAACTCATGGATATAAACATACAAAAACATTCAAAATACATAGATACCAACTTCCACTAATACATGTTTTTTGTTTGGTTGATTACAAAACACAAGGACAAACATTTGACTACCTTGCAATACACATCTATAAATGGTAGAACATTAAATATACAATATTCATGTAACTCTCTCATGATTACATAATGTGCAAGGTCTTGTAATACTTCGAGATGTTCAATTTGAAGACCTTGAAAAATCCATGTTACATAAAAATAATGAAGCTTTCATGACCATAATAATGAATAATACGAAGTCAACAATGACAAGTAAGCCATTCAAAAGGAACATTATAAGACCTTCAATGTCAATTTCATCCACTTTGATAAATATTCATATTGGATTGAAGAATATGGGTTATTAAAGATACATGAAAATATATTGCTAGATGATATTACATCATTAACATATGAACATGTATCAACCACCATGCAAATGATATGCAATAACCATTTCAAAACACAACAATATCAACAACATTCATACCCTAGATTATATGGGAACGTGCATTACAAACATAAATCTTTACAACATATTCATATCAATCGCAATCATTAAATAGTAGCTTTAATTGATCCACGTGCATCCTAGAGCCAATACATTATCTTTTGGCTTCAATAAACCATCCAATAACATTTTGGAACAACAAATTTTTACAAAATTGCAATTTCATCTTCCATATTAAGTTATGTGTATGCCCCACTAATGCAACAACATGATACCTCTTTCATATGGTTTTTCTGTTACAGCTAATGTAATTGATGTAACATTCAATTTTCAACCTCAACATTCAAAATATATAAAATCACAAATGAAAACTCATATTAAAGATTGTATAATCAAATAATTATTTATACCATATCCAAAACAATTGATTAATTTGTGAAAAAATTAAACAATACAAATCAATTGCATATATTGTTACTGATTACATTTAATTCATTTTCAATTTTGGGCAAAAAGTACAAAATAAAATGTTTAGAAATTAATGGCACATCAAAATCCATAAAAATTGAACCCAATATCACATGAACCCTAAATGAAAAAAAAAACTATGCACTTTTCTTGAGGGCATGCTCAATTGTCTCATGATTGGACAGATGATAGTTTTTTTTAATAAAGCTGTTTACAAATGCTTAGGTTAATTTTAGAGGCATGAGGCATGAGTTACAAAAAGATTTGCTTAACCATGGTAAAATTTCCCAAATTGCACCAAACCACAATATTATATTAAAGCTCCTAATGAGTAAAGTCCATCAATTTGATTATCACTTAGATTTATCGTCATGTCACTAGTGCATAGTGAAGCCCTAATCCTTTATTAGGTGCAAGGTAAGAAATAATTGGCTTTAATCTATGTAATAAGCAGCTACAATACCTAAATACCCCACCTACTTACCTACCAGTACACCCTACCTTATCATCTAAACTCTAAAATCTTATGAAGTGACAAAATATTTCTTTGGACATAAATTCATGGTGACATATTGAAGAGAACAAAACCATTTTGCATGAATTTAAGCATTTTTCTTGAATTTGGTGGTGCCAACATATATGAATCCCAAAGGCCCCAAATTTTTTCTCATGCAGTAAAATTGCTTCACATCAAATATTCCTTGATATTTGGTGTGCCCATTTGTTCTTTAAAAACCATGTAAACCTAACAATTCCATTTAGAATTTTGGGGAAAACCAAACCCTATTCCCCTCTCCCTCTATTCCACTTCACCCCCCTTGTCATTAAATAATCTTCTAGATTTTGAAACAAATTTTGGTGAAAACATTCTTATTCAATTATTGCACATTGGCCAAGTAGATATCACATTTTGTAAATGAGTAACATCTAAGGTAGGACCTTTGCAAGGGAAATCATGCCACTTGGGACTTAAACCCTATCAAGGTCACAACATATGTCAAAAAATCATGGTTAAGAATAATTGAAATTGCAAATAAGTAAGAATTATTTCAATTCACAATTATTTCATACTCTCTTACAACACAATTTATATAACATTAGTGTGTTTAAACTAGAGAATAACAAAATTGCATGAGATATCTCACATGTTGTAGGTCTCTTATCCATAAACCTTGTATATAACTCATTAGTTGCAAAATACCATGGGTATGGCAAGAGCTGTGAAACAAACCTCAAAGATGCATCTTCAATGTCGCATACACATTGCCAGTTTCCAGATGTCTATAAGATTCAAGACCTCTCAACACCTGCAGCTATTGAAACACTGCAGTAAAGTTGCCACATTAGTAGTCAAAACCATAATTCCAAAACACAATGGACCTTGCAGGTTTAGTGCTTCTGTCATCTAAATGCATGGAAAAAGGGAAATACACAATTAAGCAGTATGTCACTATGCAGAAGTCACTTAAGAATTGGCCTTGGGCAGCCTTTTTTCTTGAAGAATGTTTTTCCAAAGTCTGAAAGGGATCATCAATCAACGTCCACAGACTTTCTTCTTTTTCCCTGAGTGCTAAATCTTGAGCCTAAAATTTCACCTGTCATCACTTTCACAAGGGCCATCTTCAGCATGTTTGGTTGCTCAATAGGCCATGTTACTTGCGTAGTTTACAACCATTGAGAACACTAGAATTGCAACACCAGCACCCAGGGGAAAGGATTCCCCCATGGAAATAGGGCCACGGCAGGTGAAGTAGGTACCACAGAAGCCTGCTCAACTCACAGGCTCAACTTCTAGGGTGCTCCCTGATGGAGTATGGGGGCATGGTGATCCTATCTCCCCAAGGCCAAACTCTGAATTCAGCCTCACCATCTCGTCCCACATTGCATTTGAAGCTGTTGAAGAAATGTCAAGGCTCTCAATTGCCAGTGAAGCATCATACATACCATAATGTGGATTCTTTGCACCCACCCACTGAATAACCTGAACTCACATTTGCTCTTAGTGCTAGTGAGACTCAGCAATATCAGAACAGGATTTCATAAGGTCTGTAATCCACATCGATGCCTCAATTAGGGAGCCCACAGATCAGAACTATTAGAATTGCATGGGAGGAGGATACGATCATTTTTCCAAATATCAGTGATTCCAACACTTGCATCTGACAAAAACCAATAGTCTGAGTCTGTCTGCAACCATCCCAAAGACACTCTGGTAGTTAGTTGAGATGATATCTCTATCATGAATGCAATGATCTACATAAGTCGCCTCAAATAACATATACCCCTTACTGCTTATTCCTGACAGCTCAAGATAAACCAAAACTGGGTGACAAACATAAAAGGTTTAAAGAAGCCATGTATCTTCTGAAGCATTTACAAGGCAGCAAAGTACAAAGGCTGATGAAGAAAATAGGACAAATGAAACAAGCACTAACAGCCACCTCGACAGGTGTGATTTTCATGATTCCACATGCAGGGTCATTCTGAGGGCCAGTAGCCTCAGGACTGGATGATGTCTCATGGTTGCCAAGAGGACCAAGCTCTGACAGGCTACGTCCTAGCTCCTGCATCATGGGAGTGGTCTCATGCTGACGAGACATGGCCATCGCTGATGAAGTTGTGTCAACAGCTGCATCATTTGTATTCATCTCCTCAAACTTTCCTTCAAATCGACTGCCACACCATTCACGCCAAGAACCTTGCAATGATCAGATACAACATCAAAGGGATTCACCATTGTTGTGCTCTCACATTGACATGGGTTCTTGCAGCAAATAAAAAGAGACCAATGTCCACCAAAAATCAAGGAGCTGAAGCAGCAGGAGAGAAGAACTGACCTGACTAGATAGACATCAATGGGCCCCATGGTACTTCGAAGCAGAATCTGAAAACGACGATGTGGGTACTCAACAGCCTGATTCAATACACCGCCCTCCCATTCAAGTAAGCAAGCAAAGTGCCCATCAAGCTTTAGAATTCTACCAAGGCTAAGCTGCAAAACAACTGACAACTCAAGTGGTGCTGAGAAAAACAACCCCACCCAACCACAAAGACTCAAAACCTATTATGTGCAAACATGAACATCAACCAGGTGACTCAAATAGAACCAAATAAGGATAGTACCTCATCAGGGTCAGGGACCTCAAGAGTGGTGCCATGTGGGGCCTTGATTGCAATCAGAGTCTCATTCTGTATTGTAAGAGAAAGTCATTGAGAATTACAAGCATCATGACCACAACTATACTGTACTTTATAATCAAGCTACTGCAAAATTTCTCAAGAGTTGCAGCCATCAAGTAGTTCAAGTCAACTTCAGTGAGAAATAAAAGCATTTAAACCAGGATTGAGAGTTGCTGACCTGAAAGCATGACAGGCTCTTAATGTCTTCATCCGTTACATAGAGCCATCTGTACGCATATAGAAAGGCCACAGACAATTACCACCCGACACAAAACAATATACCTGGACCTAGAAACGATCAATGTGCCAATTACAAGAGCACATGACCTAAAAAGACCTTAGAGGACAGGGGAAAGAGATTTACTTCTTATTGCTCTCATTTTCACTTAAGGTTCGTAATCGCTCCCTCATTTCTCTGCTCCCACCCCACAGGCTAAGTGTGAAGGCCACATACATTTTCAGCCAGATTCCTGGCAAGATGTTGAAACTAGAAGCTCATACCAACTCCAACCCAGCTGCAGGAAGTAAGGAGGGTTCACAAGCACATTTCAAACCAAACTAATCTGCCTGCAAGCTCACCTGATCCTTTCATCCAGACTTTGCTCCACCATGAGTAGTTCCTTCACCTCAGCCTACAAAAACTTTAAACACATGAGTTCACAATTCCACTCAGGAATTGGAGTTATAATGCATGGAAATTGTGATACTGTGGCCCAACCGGCAGCACATTTCATCGAAGGGATATTTCCCATCACTAAGCTGAATTTAGTACCTGAAGTGCAGCTTCGTCATCTTTTGCAGCCTCTGGTCTTGCCGCACCAACACCCCTGGCAGACAAACATTGGAACAGCACAATGGTGCATAAGCCATTCAGGGAACTGCTCACATCCTAAAGGCTTCTGTCCATAACATAACATTCCTACAAAAAAGAAGATGAATAGACCATGCAGACAATTAAGGTGGACAACGCAAGGCACTGCCAAAGGTCAGTACTAGTCTTTGCCCTATGGAAGGAAAGGCACATACTTCCATTGTATACGGTTCTTCAGTTTCTTCTCAATCAACCCAACTCCCTCAAGCACATTAGTGATATCATAGATTCTCCGTTTCTGTACCTTAAGTCATCCCAACATCAGAGCTGTTCATTGTCAGCAGAAACCTCTTCACCTCAAGTGGACAGTGATCAGTCATGTGCCTTTCAGGCATCTTCCTGAGGTTGACTTCCCCAGAGAATTTACATACAACAAGATTGCAATTCAAAAGTGTTGGGTTAGGTACCAACATGCAAGGTGTCTGCTGCTTTGTTGAGATCCAAGACCCCATCCTCTGCTTGCTTAATGAGGTTCACAAATTTCTTTGTTAGAAGACCTGCAATCAAAGACAGTATCACAAGTCTCACAAATGGGCCTTCATGCATTTATTAGCAGACATGTTCACCATGTACCACAATGTAGAAAGATGCAAGATTGGTGGTACCTAAGGAGCTGTCATATCGACAAGTGCTGGTTGGTGTTGGTGCACTAGTTGTTGGAGACCCTGGTAATGCAAACAATTCACACAACATCATAAGATACTGAATCCTGGCACATGTGTCTTCAATGAAGCTGCAGAGGCAATGGCAACTGGGAACTGCTAATGAGTATTAACAGTGAAGCTCACTGTTGTCCCTGTGCAGGTGCAATGAAGCCATGCATTATCCTCTAGCCCTAATATTGAGATGGAAACACTGCCACTGCCAGGCAACGCAAATTTTGATGGAGATTACAAGCTCACAAAGAAGATAAGATAATCCCACAAAACTTCTGCACACAAGTAGTAGGCTTGAAAAGTGGCAAGAGCTCATGACTGTAGTACTTACCAGCAGCAGAGGAACCAGGGGTTTGAGGTGCATTCTTCAACTGCTTGGCTGTCTTTGATCGGCTTCCTCTCCTCCCTGTTGGAGTGGGACCTGGACTGGCGTCCAGACTTGAGAATCCATTCCATCCATTCATTGCCATCTCATGCTCTCTCACCTCCTAAATGTGTAGCTTCATCTGCTGACACCCTTGAAAATAAGAGCATTGTAGACTACAACAAATCGCATGCAGGAGGGGGATTAAAGGAGATCCAGATGCTGGAAAAGAGGTGTAGATGTCGTTTAAGATTTACACAAGATTGCTATCCTGATAGAAGAATCAGCACTTGGAGATTCAGGACTTACAATTGCATTATGCCGATGGTTGGCAATTTCGAGAAGCTCCGTGGCAGGTACATACAAACGAGCGATAGCTCATCCAGGATATGGCAACAAGAGGTTCTCGTCTGTTATTGTGCCCTCAACTCCGCTGGAAAAGAATAGACCTTGAAATAGCTGCTCCTTAGTCACACACTGATAATGGCGGGCGGAGTACAAATGTTGCAGACAACAAGGAAAGGCAGTCTATTCTACCTATCTTGCACGAACAAGAACCCGCAAGAAGCAGTACAAGGCAAAACGCGATGGGAAGGGATGTGTTACCCTACGACAGATACGCAGAGGTAGGTTACAGATAGCGTCAGAAACATATTCTAAAGAAAGAGTATACTGAATAACAAATCGATTACGATGGTGGAGGAATCAGCAGAAGAAAGTTCAGCAAAGAGGAGGGAACAAGCTAAAGCCTAAGCCACGCAAGGAGCCAGAAGAACAGAAAGACAGAGAGAGAAAAGAGGCACGCTTGCTGATGAAACCCGCTACTGAAGTGCTTGCAGATAGGATCAAGACCACCACAAGAAGACAGCCAAACAAAAAAAGAAAGCACTCTCAACAGCAAAACAACAAGCAAACTAAAATCAACAGTGTTGTAGAACCAACACAAGAGGATTCAAACAAACCATCAAAACCGGAGGAGGAAGAATGATACAACCGAATGAACCAGACAGCAGCAGCAGCATCTACTTCACGCAACTCGACGTGCAAAAGAAAGAAAGAAGGGAGCACCAGTCACAAAGGAGAACACAGGGGAGAGCAAAACAGATTAGGCTATCTGTTTTCTCACAAAGAGATGACAGAAATTCCAAGCACCAAAGCAAAGGAGTACCGGAAAGGACGCAGCCCAGCAACAAAGAACGGATTTGTTTTTAGTCTCCCCGTCGCGCATGGAATCCCGCGAGCACGAGAGAGAACAGCGGCAAATGGATGCGCAGGGGAAAAAGAAGAGGAACATGGAGGCTTGGCGATGGGGTTGAAGCTTTTTGGGTTATGGCGGAAACCCGGCGATTGCAGGGGTGAAGCTCCTGGGGTGGACGTGGGTCAGGTACGGATACAGCCTCGGGAGGCACACGTTCGAGGCGACCCGCCGTCTCCCACCCTTGGTTCCCCCGGGTATCATTCACAGGGGTTTTTTTTCTCGTTTGAATGCTTCTCTTCTCTTCTCGCGCCTCTTCTTTTTTTCTCCATCTGCGCGCCACCATCCGAGTCCCAATCCGAGTCCCAATCCATGTGTCATCACCTCATCCAGGTCCTGCTAAGAAGCTCGCTTTTATGTGTTCACACGCAGGGGACGGACAGCGAGAGAGAATTCCGAACAGTAGTATGCATGTCTGTGTTCACACCGTTATGAGATTTTCAGTGGAATAGTTCGTGTGCTAGTTTTCAGAGGTTGCGAGTGGGAGGGGATGGCTGCGATGGCAGCGCAAGCAACGCTCGGCAACGCGCGCGGCAACAAACGCAGAATTTACGCAACAATAATGCATGAAGAACATGGTAGGAGAAAGGGTAGATCGAAGACCGGGGTTGGCCTTCGGGATCTGTAAAAAATTTGGGACCTTTCGCTCTTTTGGTGCTCAGGATTCTTGGATCGAAAAAGAACGCGGAAAGTCTGTTGTTTGTACTCTCGTTTTGAAGACATGATCTGCACTCTGCATTTGTTGATTGCAGGTTTGCATCAAGCATTTGAGCCTGAGCAAAGTGTCTGCTTCTTCTCTTGGTTGGGTTTAGGGTTCAGATACTGACGTTGTGGTATATTGCAATTAAGCTTATGGTCCTCAGAAGATTGTTGCAGCTTAAATGAGAGGATACTAGATTGACGTCTTTTGATAATTAGCTATGTCTCTTGAGTGCTAGCCAACATCATGATTGAGTCTTCTTCCCATTGCTTCTGCTGCTTCTCTTCAGTGGGTTTAGGTTTAGGGTTCAGATGCAGACATTGTGGGATGTTCCAACTAAGCTTGCAGTCCTCACAAGATTGTTGCAGCTTGAATGAGCGCACACTAGATTGATGTCTTTTGATTAGCTATGTCTCTTGAGTGCTAGCCAACATCATGATTGAGTCTTCTTTCCATTGCTTCTGCAAATGCAACTGAAAACTCACGATGCAGATTTTGTATGATGCTTTGCGCAGATTTTGGGCGGATTCTCACACTTACCTCCACCCACTGTCGGGAGCTGATGAAGTCAGTGGGTTGTCATGGTGGCTTTATCAGTGCTATTCATGGTGAAGAAGGTGATGGTGTGACACTTTGTGAGCGACTCTCAGAAGGTTTAAGGTTTAGGGTTTAGTTTTTCTGCACTCATTGTTGTGTTATTTTGAAATCAATGTTGTGAAGATCTCTTCGCAACTTCATGAATGGATACCATCTCCTTAGGTTGCTGTGACCTGCATTAGCCACCTCATCTGCTTCTTTCCTAGCAAGGGCCAATGCCTCTCTCATCACAGATCCCCCTGCAACACACTGACAGTTTTATAAGCATATATAAGCTGACTGCAACATATGGGATTCTTTGTGTTACCCATACATCATGACCAAGTCTTCCCATTGCATCCAGAAATGCAATTAAACTTCTGGATGCAGATTTTGTTTAATGGTTTGCCCAGATTTTGGGCAGATTGTCATATACACTTATCAAGTCAGTGGGGTGTAGTCATGGCAGCTTGTCACTACTATTTGTGATGAAGGTGTTTAGCTGAAAGTAAAATCTACTAACAATAAATAGCCAGAATACAAATTTGTGTCCAAAGTAAGAACACATTAAACCATCTCACAGTCAAGTGCTCCAACCTACCTTAGATCCCCATAGTTCCTACCTGAGAACCAACTCTACATTACTAGAACATTCCATACACCTAAAGGCAAGAAGTGGATCAGATCACTCCGGATTTCCTCTCATAGGCTATCGTGATCTTTTCCAAATGGCATCGTGGTTACTCCCATTCTATAAACCCTTCACATAGCATTTAGGGTCACACCAAAGCTGTGCCCAACAACTATGGTTTAAATCCCTTTCTCTCAACAATTGATAGCAACCAGTCCCATATCCTTCCTTCAAAGGTCCCAACATAGAAAAATATTGACAAATATGTCTCCACCCTCCCAGAAATTGTCTCTTCTCACAAATACATCAAGAATTGAACCCAAAGATAGAATGTGACTTCCCAAGAATGAAGAGGCTACATTTGGAGCTCCATCTCAACAAGTACTTGCTTTCCATATCCAATTACATTACCACACTCCCCTTGAACAAAATCAGGTATATTGAACTTGAACTTATGGTGCCATGAACAAATCAACCTCTTAATCCCCTAGAGCCTATCATCAACTCCATTTCATACCACTAGATTTGTGCAACTCTAGTTCTCTAACTACAAAACTCCTATGTAAAGAACAAACTGAAAATCCATAGCAAAACAACTTAGAACTTTGCATCTTGGGAAATTTTCCCTTCAATGCATGCATAGTAGAAAACCATCCTAATTCCAAGGAACATGAAGGAAAACAAACACACAATGTGAAGAAAGGTACTTAGTTTTCAAAAGTTGTTTCCTTTTATCCTTGACCTCCGCAACTTCCTTCTATCCCTTGGCACCGACATCATCCACACACAAGAAAAACAAAACCACAACCAAGCACATCCCAAAACTTTTGCACCTCCATGAACCAACTCATTTCCATCGTTCCTCTACAAATCAACCATCACTCCACTAAATGATAAAAGACAAACAAACTATAGTTTTTTGGCACTTAAACACAATTCACACCTTAAATCCTAATAATAAAATACCAAATCCATTTTTGGGTACATATGTAACCACATCCCAATAATTTTGAATGAGTCCTTCATCTTCATCATTCAAGGTGCAAAATGGTAAAACTAGAGATGATTTTGCCTCTATTGATCCCGAAGTTATTCATCTTTTCCTTTGATCACACAAATTCTACCACCTTCATCTTGTTCCACAAATTTATTCCCATCTAAATATTTCATAAAAAGAATGTGTCCCTTTCAATTGGAAGTCATAGATATTTTCTTTCCTAGTTTCTTCATTTTAACATAAATTACTCCTTCACCAAATCCCATAAGCATTTGCCTTCCCTTCCTCAAAACGTAAGCTTGATTTTGTTTTACTTATGTTTGGCTTACATTGTTAATTACCATACCATTCATCATTGTTATATAGCTACATATTTTCAATCATTTGTTCATCTAACATTGACACATCATCATCTTCATCAAAAGCTTTGACCAACAGACTTCAAAAATTGTTCGTTTGCAATCTTGGAACATGCTTAATTAAAATCATGTGTGGTGGGAACTTGGTGTTAGATTGGATGCCACAATGCTATCCAAATAAGATTCTTGGCAAATGATTATCCCAATCCTGAACATGTGCAACAATAATAAATAAAGTAGTCAACCCATGTTTTAAGGTTTTGACCAACCTCTCGACCATACCATTACATTTAGGCCATTGAAGAATAGTGTATTAATGTACTTGATTCCATAATTCTTACACAATTGGTTGAACTTTACTAGCCATTCACCTCCATTGTCAATTAAAACATGTTTAAAAACCCCAAATCGACAGATAATTTCATATTCAAAGAACTTTGCATAATCTTTACTTCATGATTAACAAAAACCCTTGTTTCAACCCACTTAAAATAATGATCAATGGAAACCAGAATGTATCAATTCCAATTGTTTATTTCTGGTAATGGATGTGTTATATCAAAAACAACCGTGTAAAAATGATCCCACACTAATATGCACTTGAAATCCTCTACATTAAATTTGATATTTTTAATTCATTTCACCAATTGGCACTCCTTATAAACACAAACAACAACCTTCACCTCTTTAATTGTGTTTTGCCAAAAGTAACATCTATTTATTTATACAAACATGTTTTCACCAAAATGTCCAATCTTGTCGTGTAAATTTAAAATAAAATGTTTATAATCTTCAAGTTTTGAAACCACTAGTCCTTTGAACATTAATTTATCATGATCCTAGTGATAATACAAAATTCATTTCTATATATTAAAATTTTTCCTTCACATTGTAATTTACAATAACTTATCCTCCATTTAAGACCATCATGGTTTATTCACCATTCTAGATATCTATGTTTATGGAACAATCCCATTCACAATCTTTCTCTCCTTCTAAACAACTCCCATCCACTTCATCTTCATCAACTACTGTGTGTGTTTCATCAATCAATTGCAAATGCATCCAAGTATCCCATAGATCCTTCCATCTCCTCTCCAAAATCTATTCATGTTGCTTATCTTCTATCTTTTCCACCAAACTTTCAATTGATTCTTCATCAATCATTATATCTTTAGTTGTCATCTCCACCTTTTATGTTTTAATGACATCAACCATAAACAACTAATTGAACTTTTTTTGCATCCATATGTTACAAAATCAATCCAATTTTTGAACTTTGTTTCCCTCTCCAACAAATTTTTTTCACTTTTTAAATATGTTGCATCCATTCATAGTTTTGTATCTCCTTCTAAAAATCTTCTTCCTCCTTTGCACATCCCATTGGATTTTTGTTTAATGCATCAATATTGGGATATTTAAATCTCACACAATGTACTATGTTAAAATTGAAGTCATGAAACATATTAATCCACCTTGCTTTTATTATGTATGCATTGGAAACAATAGCTAACCATTCCAAAGGTTTGTGGTCATTGTGTAAGGTGAAGTGATTCTAATATAAGTATTGCTAGAAATGCATAATGTCCCATTTCAATGCATAACATTCACCTTTTATTAGGTGAAATTTCCTTTAGATTGGTGAAAGTCCTTTGCTTGCTTGTATAAGCTACAACCTACTCTTCTTTTCCCTTTCATTGTGACAAAATGGCTCCCGCACCTCAAACTAACCAATCTACATCCAAAATAAAAGGCTTAATTAAATTCATTTTAATTAACTAATGCATTTTTTAACATGTCAAAGGCATTTTGATAATTATAATTCCATAAAAATGCTACATCTTTTTTTGTAAATTCAAATAAAGGTATAACCATATGGGAATATCCTTTTACATAATTATTATAATAGGCAAAAGCATCCTTAGGTGGTATCACTAAAAACATCACACCTTCATTCTCATGGACCCATCGAACTTTTAAAAATCATAGGAAACATTTATAAATATCCACATTTATATCCACATCCATGATAGTTCAAATTTTAATTAAAAAATTGAAATTTAATAATAGGTCATAATTATTTATATCAACAATCATAAACATCATGAAACATCATATTTTTACAACTCATATAAGCATCTCATTTATCTTTCCCTACGCCTAGGTTACCACCCTTGTTGCAACCCTAGCTCTGGGTTCCCAACCAAAGAAAAGGCTTGCAAAAGTGTGGGCCAAAAAAAAAGCCCAAGAGTCACATTTCATGCTCCTTGGAGTGTAGGAGGGTGTGAGGGGAAGGAACTTGCACACTCCCAAGTGGGTTCCCACTTTGGGAATTGGAGCTTCAATGGATTTTCAAATTTTCAAGTATTTTATGGGTCAAAATTCATTGGATTAAATAGTTCATTATACCATTGGAAAACTCTTGAAACTTAGATGTTTAAAATGGGCTTGCATGACCCATTTGAATACTTAAAACATAAAACACAAATTATGGCCAAAAGAAGGGTCGGAAGTCAAAATGCCAATTTGACTCCCGACCATTAAAAGTTAGGAATATCCCTAATTTATTTATGTGTAGGTGGCGTAAACCTTCAACAAGGGCTACAACTTTGCTTCAGACCTCACATCAATCAGAGGTCTACACAAATATGGCCCTTCAAAGTGCTGGAAGACCCAATTTCAAGAATTTCGGGAGTTCCCATTTCAAGACAAAATGACATTTGGATGTAGCCTTTGTGACTAATCATAAAAAATACTATAAGGGGGAAGGTGGTGGCTTTCCCCAAGTCCAGGCCATGATGAGTCTTGTGAATCCGTGTATGCTCGTGCTCGTCTGTACATCAAAAGTGTTCCAACCACACATTAATCAACTCCTTGTTTGGTTTGTGCAAGTTCGTGTGAATAATTGACTCATTTGTCATTCTTCCTGATCCCCATCCCAAAGCTCCAACATGCCCTTCTACCCTCGAAGTGTCACGAACTAGGGAGCATATCCCAATTCTTTTTTCTGTTGTTTCCACTTTTGGACTTGCATTTGAGTCTTTCAAGGAGTGTGGGGTTGTGTCAACCCTTGAAATTTTTTTATAAGATTCTAAACCTATCACCAAATGCATGATTCCTAGTTCTTGGATAATTATAACTGCCATGACAAACATGGAGGCTTTCACATCAACCAATCCTTCCACCAAATGGTTATTGACTTCTATTAACATTTATAAAATCTTACTTCAATTATTCTTTTTTATGTAAATTTTATAGATTATTAGCATCCTTTCTACCTTGAATACATTGACTGACTTCAATTTTTCATCTTGCTTCTTCTATGCCAATTTCATTTAATTTTTTAGGAATTCCAATTTGTTGAAAATAGAAAAAAATGTTTCTATATGAAATGGGGCAATTTTGCCTTTGATGAAATGTGCGAGGATTTTTGACCTTGTAAAACCTTCCTTCATGACATCTACTAGTCATGTTTCCATGTTTTTGTTTTCAATTGCATCAACTTCTAGTGCTTGGGTTTCCATCGACAATCTTCTTTTCAATATTTTAGTTCTAGAAAACATATCATGTTTGGTCCCACACAATTAATTCAATTGTTCCAATGTAATTGTTTCATCATCAATAAGAACTTCCAAATAATTATTGGTTGTAGATGGTGCCTTGACATACTTTCCCTTTTACCAACGTCTTTATTTTATATGGCCCATTCTTGTACAATATCCACATCTAATGCCACAATTTTCTATCCTATGAGGAAAACCACATTTACCACATTTGGGTTTAAAATTTCCAATTCTTGAACACATTATAATAACAACATGATCCATGGAATTGCATATATGGCATTATAGTTAATGGCCCCTAGGGAACCTATTCCATGATTTTCTGAAATTCTTTGCTTGAAAAAATTTATAAATGACTTAATAAGAACATTGGCTTACTTTTCCATCATTGCATTAGTCATCATCAATATCCCCTCTTCATGCTCCTCCTTTAAAGGCTAAAGATGAGTTTTTCACAATTCTGAGAACACCCAAGTGTTCCATTTCCAAAGTTGCAACAAACATAACATCCATGTTTTCATAATCCCACACTACACAATATTTTTGATCTTAGGAAAAAATTAAAAAAGAAACCTTCTCCTTTGTTCAACATCCTCAATCTTGCCCTTTGTGAACAATTTTCCATTTTGTCATCATTGGTTTGCACTCATTGTTTGATATTGTGTTTGATCACATCCAACTTGGCTTTATTCTCCTCCTTATCAACAATCTTATGCTTTAATAACATACTTGCCTTCATGGCCTAGTAATCAGTAGGAGTAGTAGGCAACTTTTTTTACCATTATTTAATTTTGCCTTTCAAATTCAATCTACCAATCTTAAACAATTTTGATTCATCAATACCCTTATTAACATTTACAACCTTTCCACCCAATCATGGACATCCTCATACTCCTTGCCCCAAAATAATTCATCCATGTGTTTAGAGTTAGTCATCTTGAACTACTACCCCAATGCTAAATTAAGACTTTTTTTAATCCATAAACAAATTATATCCTACATAGAAATCAACACGATCTTCGCTTTCATTAATCGATTTTTTTTCTCCTTTAAAATTTTGCTCTAACACCCAATAAAATATGGATGTGACACTGGCATGCTCTATTGTAACAATTATATCTCCCTTTGATCCATGCTAAGTATGAAGATTTTAACATAGTGAGCTCCTCTTATAATAAAAGTTGGTATCCAAATATCTCCTACATAAGGTGAAGGTTTCTTCTTCTCAACGTCATGAAAAACAAATTCAATATTAGATACATTAAATAATTTATATAAAATTGTAGTTTTTCCTTTGTTCTTAGAACTCTTCTCCATTTTGTTGATTTTTGTGAATAGGATATGCCCCACGCTATACCATCATGTTGAAGTTGGTCCAATTTTCATTTCTTCTACATAACAACCCTAATCATCCTTTCCAAATATTGTGCCAAAATCAATGGGTATTGCAACAAATGTAAAGATTTCAAAATTCTCAAAATTACATTTAATTTTTCATATATACCTTCATGTTCTCCAATTCATCACTTTAGAAAAATGTCAAGAATGTGTTCTACCTTGAAAAGTTTGTTTCCAAGTGTAAGCAACTTTTCCATACATGCAAAATTGCACTTTATGGGTTTTTGATTTTGTTGCACAAGGAATCCATATGTCTCCAACTTATGGAATCGAATCTCTACCTTCAAACGTGGGAATTATGAACAGAATAGAAGAGGCGGGAGAAGAAAGTTCTTCCTTGAAATTGAACAACTATTCCCCAAGCTTTATTGCCATTATGCATTTTCATCCACATTTGAATTCAAGTTTGAAAGCCATTATGAGATCTATCCTTACTACTAAATCTCCCACCTTGGCCTTTGTTGGGTCCAACCCAACAATATTGATTGTTTCGAATCCCATAATGTAAAGAACAATGGAACCTATTTTTGGTGTAGCCATTCAAACACCAAGATCAAATTGTTGTCCATTCACAACTTGTGGATCTTCTTTGATAAATATATTTTTCATTGGAATTTGTCATCTTCCAACTAGATCACATATTATATTCATAGTTCACAAACCACTTACCCAACTTAATCACATTTTAAAAAATTACTTTAATACCAAAAAAAAAACAATTAAAAATAAAATCTACCAACATATAATCAAAATACAATTATGTATCCAAAGTAAAAACACATTAAACCATCTCATGGTTAAGATTATTTCCAACCTACCTTATATCCTCACAATTACTACCTAAAAACCAACTCTACATGATTTGAGAACACTCCATAAAGGTAAGAAGTGGGGTGAATGCAAGGTATAGTGGCTGAAAAGTGACGAAAAATACGCTCCTTATGAATCCATACAAGATTTTTTTAAATGATTCAAATGGACATGGTTGTTACTTTAAAAAATTAGTATTATAATATGTGAATAATACATGTTCAATCACCTATAAACCTTCCCAAATGTATGTGAAAACTAGTATTTAATATAGCTAATGTCATTTTTTGATTTGGAAGTCTTTAAAGAAAAACTCATAACACCCAAAATAATAATGCCCCATTTAAAATTTTCAAAAAATATGTTTTTGGGACAAATTTTTTGAAAAACAAACAAAAATTGCAACTATTATGGACTTATGAAAATATGGTCAAATTTTAACCATTCAAAAGTCCCTAACTATTAATTGCTTAAGGTTTTCAAAAAAAATATTCTTCATATGAGTTTATCATCTTGTATTACATTATATATTGAATCTCAATAATAAATTTGGAATGTGAATCAATATAATTTTTTCCATTTTGTAATGTTCTAGTCAAACGATTAATCCATATTTTTTGACTTTAAAAGTAACAAATGATTTTTTTATTAAAAAACAACCACATAATTTTTTTGTTCCTTTTAAAAGGGCAAGGACTTGAAATTGGAAACTGAGATGGCATGTAACCATTGCACAAAATTTATAGTTTAATCACATGTTTGATTTGTACAATATGTTTTTATAATAAAATTTATTTTTTTGAATTTTACAACTTATCTTTATATTTATCCAAGACTTATTGGAGAAAATTGCAAATTCTGAATTTTACAATTTATTTATATATCAATTCCAATGATGATCTGAAACCATGTAAAGTTTAATAATTATTCAATCTACATGAATATAAAAATTTCCCCAAAAATTCTAGATTAATTTTGATCATTCTTATGTGACTTACTTAACACCTCAGAATTGGTTACAAGTCTTTAATTAATCTTTTTTCACCCTCAAATGTTGATATAATTTATTCATATTTTTATACGTCATTCTTGAATGTATATTACATCACATTATGTAGATTACATGAAAAATATTTAACCCTAAATGAAATTAAAATGTGACAAGTGTGTTATTCAAAAGTGGTTACATTTGCAATGGCTCATTATATTGTAGACTTACCCAACAATCAAATCTTTTGTGGATTTCTAAGAGAATTATATGATGAAAGTGTAAAATCAAATTCAATCCATGCATTAGCATAACAAATAAGTTAGCATTTTGGTCCATATTACTTACAAATGGGACCCAAGATCTAATCCATTGTTTTCAAGTACCAATATTTTGAAAGAAGTGCACTACTACCTATTTGATGACATTACCCATGGCACATTGTTTGTCCAACGTGCTTTCATGTTGAACTTTCAACATCTGCAAAACATTGGGTTCACCCCCAAGACACATATTTTGTTTGGAATAACAATCGATATGGATAATTCAAGTGATGTTGATTGATCTTGAAAATTTGGATGTGGCACAATCAAAGGTAGTCGAGGCATGCACCAAGTTCAATTTATGACAATTAAAGATCCTACACCTTGTCATTACCACCACTTGTCTTACTTTTGTGGCCATTACATGGGACTAAATAATAATCCTAGACTATGTTCCAATGTTGATCATGTGCCCAAATGGACGTTGACCAAACTCCATGTATTTAATAGTATAAAAGTTAGGGATGAGATGCATGATTTAGATGAGGAGGTGGAAGCCAAGACAAGGGGAAAATGGATTGTAGAGAATTTGCTTCCTAGTGATAATATTGTTGTGGTTTCAAATGATGAAGAACAATTTTGGCTAATGGGTGAAAATCTTTTAAAGTGTACCACACAAGATGAAAAGGGCATAGTCCTTATTGTAATATTTTTTTACTCTATATTTTGATCCCCATACAAAATAATGAATCAAAACTTGTCAAAATCTTAAGAAGGACTATATTTAAAACCATTACAATTCTAGATTCATCATAATCATCCATAAATGTGTCTTTACATGTAAAAAAAGACTAGTCAAAAAAGACAAAAAAAAGTGACATTATGAACCCTAATGTTAGTGGACAAAGGCCCCCATATTGTGGAAAAGTCCTTTGAAAATGGATGAGGCAACACCTAAACTGAAGGCCGTGTTGTTATCAAGGGGTATTGATATGACAAATTGCAATGCCTTGGTAGTTGCACATACTACTTTCAAAATGATAAGCCTATAGCTTATGTATTCTCACACCTAGTGCTAGCTTCCAAATTCACAATGTTGACTACAACACACACACAATGAAAGGTAGCTTTTCGACTTATGAAGTGAAAGCTTTTGTTTTAGAGATTATCCTAGATGCCCTTGAAGAGGTTAAGCTCCTTGGTTAAACCATCTGGAATGTTTTTCTACAAGATCAATTTTAAAGACATTAATAGTTGATCTGCATCATTAAGTTACTTAGCTGGTAGAATCAAGTACTTGCAAGGCTTGATAGACTTCTATGTGATCTAGTGGACTTGATGAACATTAATTAAACATCAATAATTTTGGGTACATTTTAAGAGTTACTGGATCATGTGTCTTGTCATTTTCCCCCTTTCGATACTCTCATGTGGCATGCCTCCATATTGGACAAGTGGACCATTGGACTCAAGATTTTGAAGTGTTGCATACTTTTGTTCTATTTATTCAAAGTTAGATCAAATGTGGGTTGTTTTCCAGTAAGGAGAGACATGAGAATGTCAGCAGTCTCGACAAAGAGTGTGATCAATCCAACAGTCTTTTGACAAGCAATGATGGACACTTTGTCTAGCCAACAATAGACAGATTCAATAACTTAGAGGGGTTTGATGACATTACTGAGGAAGGTCTACACAGCATCAACCTTTCCATAGATGCAAAATGGAAACAAAAATGCATGGCATTTCTTACTACATCTATGGAAAAAAAGTTTCAAATTACAAATTTACATACTAGTATTTGAGATGTCCTCAAAAAGTTCATCCCCCCAACCAAGTTGCATTTCCTAACTCCTAGATTCATTACATCATAACTTGTTCCATGTATGTACATCTAGCTGCGTCTGAACATGAAGTCCAAATTCTCTCAACACCAAAATTATATTAACAAAGTTGATCAAAATTAAAACTCAAACAAAATTAAGCCCTTTAACAATCTGCACCTGTTAAAACAAAATTGGGACCATGGCAATAGACCCATCAACTTGACTATCTGACATTGTTTTCCCCTTGTGTGATTTTGTTGGAAGCAATGCCCGGATCTCTTCCAGGTAAACCCGCATTGATCCTAATTGTTTATGTATATTATTAAATCGCAAGGAATTGCTTCTGCTGGCATTGTAATATGCTTCAAGTGAGTTCAAGTACTCTTGGTGCATCATTTTCTCTTATTTCTTCTGTTTCTCCACAACTTCCAATTGTAAGGTAATCTGCACCTGCAACATCTCTCTCTCTCATCTAGTAGTTATTTGTTGTAGTTTTCATAGAACTTTAGCTCCTTATTAGCAATCTGGTTAAGGTGAACTTTGTCATCACTCTCTTCACATGCCTGTCATTGCATTAGTGCTCTATGTAACTTTTCTTCCGAGTCCAGAACAGCAACCTCCAATCCTGTAAGCTCATGCTCAAGGCTTGAAAGTATAATGACATCCTCCTGTAACAAATCTTTGCAACTTGACAGACTTGATCTACATAGCAGGACTTATTTTTCCAGCTCATGTAATTCTACTATAGATGTATGCACAAGGTTGCTACAAGAGTGGAGCTCATTCGTGAATTACTTGATCACATGACCCTCTGAATCAGACTTTGTTGTGTTGTTCATGCTTTCTGCATCTGCATCTTCAAAAATTTCTTCATTTGCAGTTTGACTACATTGACCAACATGGTATTGGGTTGTTTCATACTCTTGAGATCTAGGGCTGTTATACACCTCCAGATGTATCACATCTTTTGCAACTTCAAGAATCTGTTCTGCAATTCCAAAATCAGTGGCTTCCACAACATGGGATTCGGTCTCTGCATTTCCTTCCCCACCTGTAATGCAATTGCTTCTGCAGCCATTTTGTTGCATTTTTTCCCTCCTGTGTTTATAGACTCGGGAACGCTTCGAACCTTCAAGCAGTCGATGTACATACTCTGAATTCACCACATCTTCTACAACTTTAGGGACTTGTTCTACATTCCCAGAATCACGAGCCTCCACAACATTGGGCTCGGTCTCCTCATTTCCTCGACCCCCACTTGTAACGCAATTGCTTCTGCAGTCTTTCTGCGACCTTTTCGCCTTCCTCGGCTTACACGTTCGGGATCGCTTTGAGCCTTTACCTCGATGTGAATGCACACCTTGAACTTGCACTTCAGCTGCAAAAGTAGCCCAACAAACTTCTTTTCCCCGACTCTCAGCCAAAACACCTTTTGCGAAAGACAAACTAATGACGTCATTTGTGATCACAGGCCTCTGGAAGACTAGGCCTTTGGCCATAGTTCTTCCACTCGAAAAATCAAATCAACATCTGTGCAGAACTTGTTATATCTAAATCCATGGCTGTCAAGGCACTCAGCTCCCCAAACTAACTCACAATCTTTCACACTAAAAAACTTTGGATCGATGTTCCTAGGATTAAGCCCTTCAGTTGATAGTCCCACTACAGAAGCGAAAAACTCAACAGTGAGCTCCCTACTGTGTCTCAAAGTAAAATCTGTTTTTGTTAATATTGTGTGTCTTCTGTAATTATAATGTTGTTTAGATCACATTTAATTATATCATGTAACAAATCATCAACATGTAAGCATGCATGCTAATTGGAAGGACTGGGCTTTCCTACTCCGATCAAAAATGTAAGTAAATACTGCACTGCAAATACAATTACTTACAGACATATGGATCCATGTTGTCACAAACATATATCAGTACCATAGACATCACACTAGACAACGTAGATCTCAGGAAAAAAAAACATAGAAATTGAACTGTGAGCTAGAAGTTATATTATCATTGATGGATTTTTTGTGGAAGAAGCTCAATCCTTCTAATGTTTTTGAGAATCACTGACTATGCAGTTCACAAGTTTTACAAATCCCACAAAACCTAGTTCAAACTTCAAATTTCAAAAGATTTGGATTTCTGCAAAGTTCAATAAACTATGCAACTCAAGCTCTCAAGACTTGTCGTGTCAAAAATGGTGAGTGGGAGTTCAGAACCCAAACACCATAGTGGATGAAGATGACATGGTGGGAATTCGAAACCTAGTTCGCCCGCAACATTGGTTGATGCTGATGAACTTGGATGGATGTGCACACGCATACTAATCAATTATTTCAAAAATCATCATCCCGCCTTTGACTAAACACTTGAGCCATGTCAACACAATTTGACTGTTCGCCAAGCACTAAACATTTATCCAAGGAGGCACCATTGGCTCCTAATAGTGTGGTTAAACGCATTTATGCAGCTTTAGTTCTTTGACTACATAAGACCTAGATGTAAAGAACATGTTGAAGATTCATACTAGACAACTTAGACTTTTGCATCTTGAGCATTCTTCCCTTCAATGCGTCCATAGTAGAAAACCATCCTAGCTCCAAAGAATAAGAAGAAAAATAAACACACAATGCGAAAAAAATATTTAGCTTCTAAAAGTTGTTTCTTTTTATCCAGGTTGACCTCTGCAACTTCAATCCATCCCTTAGCACCAACAACATCCACACACATGCCAAACAATTTGCACCTCTATGAACCAAAATCATCATTCCTCCACAAATCAATCATCATTCCACTCTAAGACAAACAAATGTTAGTTTTTGGCATTTAAGCATTAACATGGCCTTCTTTGTTCACACTTTAAACCTTAACAATAAAATATTTTATACATTTATGGGTTACAACCTAACTTAAAAAGGTGAAATTATAAATGTGGGTGCTACTTCACCTTGGCCCACAACAATGATGTGACAAAATCTAAAACTAATAAGTAAAATTTAACCATAGTAAATGAAAATAAACTAGATTAAATACTTATTGTATTTTCCTAGTTGGTAAGGTACCTATTTTTTTTAAAAATGTTAGCAAATGCAAAATAGTTGACAATCTATTCAACTTTGGTGGTGATCCCTTTCAAAGAAACTTTGTTCGATTTTTTTTTTTCCATTTTTCCTTGTTATGAGCAATTGCCATATGTAGATGTGATGTATGTGATTAAGTCCTTGAAAAAAATTGTACAAAACTTCCTCCCAAAAAAAAATTCCAAAAATTATATCAAGAATTTTACAACCATATAATTCATGGTTTCCAAAGAGAGCTTTCTTTTGTTTTGATGATTTTAAAACTATTTTGCAAACCTTTTTTTTAAAGAGAAAGCCTTGAATGCCTTCCAAAAGTGTTGGACATTGATGGACCATGCTGCCCTATCTTTATTTGAAATCTCAAACGAGATCTTAAACCTCAAGATCTTGAACCAAAACAATATATGCCAAGTTGCAAGTATACACTCTACAAGTAGAAATGGACTATAACCTCCATCAATTTTCTTATGATCCATTTTATGGGATGTTTAGGAAATTGGTATTTTGGGAAAAAACTTGGTCATGGTGGTTGGTTGTTGGCATAACAATTCAAAACATGTATATTCATTTCTACAAGCTAGTGTTGTTTGATGTGTATTTTATTGAGGACAAGATGAAGTATGACCTCTTTCTTTTGTCACCAAGTGACAAAACTACACCACAAAATTCCCCCTTTCTTTTTTGGATCATGCATGTGCTTCATTTAACAAAAAAGGGTTAATGTTAGGTTTTATGTGTGTTGTGGTGTAAGTAATCCTTTAAGAGACTTGACTTGGTTGCTTTCTAGGTGTGGCTAGATGCAACTATCTATTAGAAAACAACAATGTGCAGGATATGAACACAAGGTATGTAAAACATCATTCTAACTTGGTGTCCTTACATATGGCTAAATGCTTATAATTATGTTATGCCAATTTTCAACTTAAGAAAAGTCTAAGGTCAAGAAAGCCAACTTCACTAGATTGTAGTTTGGAATGTATACCTATGAAAAAATTTCACATCTTTGAATAACCTTACCTATTACATGAGCCAAGCAAATGTGTGGTAATACTACCAATAGTTTGAAGAGCAATAGACACAAAGTTTGATTGATCAAAAGGTGAAGGAACATTTGGCTTAAACAATAGCAACATTTGCACAACAACAAATAAGGGGTGCAATTACCAACATTTGGCAATCTTGCAATCTAAATAGTACAAGCCACTCCTTGCTCTTGGGTTGCTCCAATGGCCTTCGATGCCACCAAACATGTGTTCACTTATTTTACAACCACCATTTGCACCTCCTTCATGTACTCTTAAGGATATACTCCATCTTCTTGGCTATAATGACTACTATTTGCACCTAGCAATGTGTGTTGTTATAAAATTAGGTTGAGTTGCATGCTTGATATTATAGCCTTCCAAGTTGTGTGTCTCCACTTTTGTGGATCTATAGCATATGTTTGTGATTGGAGAGTTAACAAGTCAACAAAGATACCCTTAATGTCTATTTAAGTCCTATAATTGTGCATGCAATGTTTTATTTGCAAAAACACTTGATAAGTTGGCCTACAATTTAGATTGAAAATAGATGTGAACTCGAATTTGACATTTTTTCAAAAACACTAAGAAGTGGGTACATACACAATTTCAACTTATCATGTTTGAGAAAGTTGCTAAGTTTTACAATGTCAACATTTAGTGTAAATTGCCAATTTTTTGTTGTGGGGTCAACCTCAATATCTCCTATTTTTTGTTCTTTTTAAGCCATTGAAGTTTGCATGTTTATATGATAAATATGGCTAATTGATTTGACAATGGAATGTACTAGAAAAAAATTTCACCTTTGCAAAATATGTGCCTATAAATGGTGGAACACCACCTACATACAAACTTAGGCTAATAGAAATTGGCCAAAATGTAATCATTCTATTTGCAACTATTAGTCATTTTCACCTTTGGACAATTTTGCAACTATTTCTTATGTAGGTCATATTTGTAACTATTGTGATTTTGATCTTTCCATGTGAATAACATTTGATTTGGTTTTCATCAAAGAAGAACAACTTATGTCCCATTAGTTACAAATGTGACCAATTTAATCGTAACTTTATGAATATAACAAATGTATTTTGTGCATCCTAAGGGGTATAATTAGGCATATTAGGATTTACAAATGTATGCTTTCAATGTATATGAACCACCATATTACATGTGTATTCAATAATTATTATTAACATTAAATGGCATTGATATTATGGTTACACTAGGTGTATATTTTGAATATACACATATTTATACAAGATATTTACTAAATATATTGCACCCCTATTACAAGTTTATCAAAGTTAGTTTATTATACTTCCTCAAATTATTACAAATGACATTTTATTGTTATTATTATATTGATATTTATAGTTTTAAATCAGCCATAAAAATTGACATAATAATAAAAATATGAACAACAATTTAGTTAACCTAAGTTAATAAATACTAAACCGATAATAATTCCATTATCCTTTAATGTTTTAATATTTATGAATATATTTATATTAATTACTGAAATTATTTTCAAAGGACTAATGTACTTATTTTTCAATATATTTTTATTTATTAAAAATTTGAATACTTAATATAATAATTCATAAAAGTTATAAAAAATGACTTAATTATATGCTAATGATAAAATAGCTAGCCTTGGCTACAACTAGCCACAATAATAATTCAATTAATGTTATTATTATTGTTAAGTATTAATTTTAAAATTTATTATTAGCTATAAAAAAAGAAAAAAATGGGAATAATTATAACAAAGTAGTTAGCCTAGGTTAGTTACTAGTTAAATTATTAGAGTTGTAAAATTAGTGCTTAATGTTTATAATTAATAGTTACTAATTAACAATTATTCAAATTTTCAGTTATTAAAACTTTATGAACTATTAATAAATAAATAATTAACCATTAGTTAGTTATTTCAGTATTAGCCAATGATTAATTAACTAAATTAGTTAATAATTCATTATAGTTAATATCTAATTAGAATTAAATATTTATTAATATTTAATATTTTAATTATTTCTTTAGTTATATAATTATGTAATTAAAAATTATTGGTGATTATTATTATTAAAAAAATAAGTTAGTTGGCTAATTTATTAATTAATCATTTTAAAGTCTATTTCTTAATTAATTAATTAAAATATTAATTAATTAACGTTTTATTCGCTAATTAATTAGTAATATTATTAGTTAATTAGTTAATATATTATTTAGCTAGTTAGCTAGTCACTTACCTACTTAATTATAATTTACAAAAAATAAAATGAAAATAAAAAATATGGGATAAAAACTTTAGTTGCAAGTAATTTGTGACTAAACATATTTATCCCATATGTTTTGTCTTTTATTTTCATCTTGAAAAATATATAAGCAAGGTGTTTTGTTTTACATTTTCATATTTGAAAACATGGGCATAAGGGATGAACCAATCAAAAAGGTTAAACCAAAAATAAAATATAAATATTCATGTATGTACACCTAATTTACCTACTTCCTTAGCCTATTTACCTACCTACCTAAATAAGTATTTAGCCTAGGTAGGTAATTAGGTTGTATCTAAATAGGTGTTTAGCCTAAATAAATGGGTATGTAGTCGATCCTACCAACTTATGTAGGTAGGTAAGCTTAGGTGGGTGGGTAGCTAGGTACCTACCCACCTACCTACCTACTTACCTACTTCAACCTACATATATAAATATTAATTTAAATTGATTTTGAAAAAAATCAATTAATATGTCAGGTGGCAAATTTCTATTACATCATGTGTCATAATTTAAAACCATACCAGCATAAAAACTAGATGTCTTAGATTATTTCAAAATTAAAGTAAAAAATCTAAAATTATTAAAAGTTGAGACACATGGCAACACATCACTTGTTTCCCATTATTCACCCAAAAAATCACATCTTAGTCACAAACAACGATACATATATGGTTAGTCAAAGGATGAAATTGTATTTCATTGACTTTTTCTTTCATCCAATTTTTTTAATCTTTTACGACTAATGTCACATGCAATTTGTTCAACACAATTATTAAGATTTTAATTACAAATGTCACCTACAACTAAAAATTAGTTATAAAGACTAGTGGCAAAATGTCCATTTTCTATTAGTGCCTTTAGTCACATAAACTTTAATTAGTAATGGCCCAACATCACAATATTATCCCGATGACAATGGTTCAACATAACCCCAACAACAATAATATTCTAACAGCAATCGTGCACCCTAATAGCATTATGCAAATAATAACACATTACCACCACAACAATCATATTCTATTATTAACATTACCTTGCAACATGAATATACTATTAGTAACACCACATTACAACACTAGTATTCCAATGGGTTGAACATGTCACCAATGTCCTCTAGGTTCAATGGGCCACATGCGTATTGGTAGAGATGAAAAATTTTGAGTGTGAAATTCTAATGTAGAACACTTGATTTGTGATACTTAATTTGATGAATTCTAGACTAATTTTTGCTAACAGTATTCTACCTATTGGATAAATTCAGTTTTGCCATGCTTTTATGTTGATCAAATGCAAAATAATATGTTTTGCACATTATATCATGGAGGGTTTAATTAGAATGTGATGGAAAATGAGTGAAATTGAAGTAGAACCTCTTTCAAAGAGACATAAAACATGTTATGGGGGCAAACAAAATGTTATTTTGTACTTTCATTAACAAAAGAAAAAGAGGATTATAATTGGTATTGATGGAGCTTTGTTGTAGTACATACAAAGTTGCCAAGGTGGAGAATAAAAGTATTGGCAACCTATCAGGCATTGCACCACACTTTAGTTTTGGCATAACATTTTAAACAAACAAAATAGTTGCACACCATATGCAATGACAAATGTCATGATGGCAATTTACATCATTTGCAATAATGGAGTACTCATGTACCTTTGCAACAAATGCCACTTAAAAAAATAACCTCGGAATGTAGCTTATGTAATGTACCAAGCACCATTGTACATGGCCACTTTGTTTTCTACATGCCCACTCTACTTGTAATTATTATCTTTTTTTGACATTGGATTGTAAATGCAATCATGAAATTGGGACTTCACCACATGTCAAATAATATAAACTAATTTATTGAATAATCCTTATTAAGTTGGGATGGCATTTTGGATTACTATTTTAATGCACAAGATAGGCACCTCATTAACATCACTATTATCACAAAATATGCAACTAAATCCTTAATTTCAGATGTACAAAACCATTTTTTAACAATCACATAAGAAAAGTAGCATGTGCATTTTCATGCCAAATGTAATACAACATATTATTGAAAAACAAATGACACAAAATATAATGTTCCCAAATATGAACAATCCAAACCAATATATAACCTAACCCTTTTGTTCGACATGTAGGTTAAAACTACAACAAAAATAAATAAAATTACATAATTTGACATGTGCAACAACGTGAAACAAATAAGAAAGAACAACAATATGAAACAATAGTCATAAGAAATGCCACATTAGATATGGAAAAACAAGGTCTTTCATTTGAACTAACATTATTTCCTTTTTTATTCCCACATGGACATGGAGCTTATGATAATATTATATCTTTAATCAATATCTAAAATAAAGGATGATTGCATTACTTTCACATTTTACATTCCACAAACCATACTTACTTCCATTTAATGCATGACCGGATCAACGATTTACATTTAACCACACAAATTGTTGGGAATATTACCACCCAAAATATGAAGACTACAATGTTGTGTCACACCATGTATCATTGCTTCCTTTATGGGGTGCCCATCTTAACATCCAATGGGTTACCTCTTCATATTGGTTTTATTATCTTTTAAAATATATTATGAAAATGTGAACCATATGGAGCATTGAATTTAAACAAAAAAATTGTGGAAGGTTTAGGCTTACAAAATGTTTTAAAAGTGCAATTTTAATTCTTACCCTCCCTTATAATCAACAAACCCTATATTTCTTGTAAAATCTATACTCACATGTTTGCAAATGCCAATGACCTTCCATAAGTGACTTTTATTCAATAATTTAACAAACTTTGAATATGACAAATTACAATGTCCCACTTTAAAATGTGATGGTCAAGATGACCTAGGAAACTTCATTTACAAGAGTAATAAATTAATCAAATTTACAAATTTCCATCCCACATACAACATAAAAGGATTTTTTAACAACATATTATTACAAAAAGTGTCTTTTAAAAATGAAAATGAATTTTTGTTCACATTGAACTTTGAAAAAAATTACATACATGAATGTTACATTTGCCACTTTTTATCATCATTGGACAACTTATAAACATACTTACTAAAATATGCACATAAAGATTTTTTAATATTAAAAGACAAACACAATTATTTAACTATGTTAAAACATAGCATCCATGACTAGACTGATACAACTACACATGTCATAAATGACTAGAAATGGCATAAACAACTAACCTAGTAAAAAAGGACTATTCATGGATGCCATGTTTTAGCATAGTGCTTGAAACGTCATCCATATGTTGACCCAAAATATACACAACCTAAATCTACAATTAATTATGTTTTCCATAATAAACAGCCAAACAAAATGCAACTTGTTTTCAAACCTTCGCAATACACATTTGACACACACATTTCCATTATTGAAAACCCATAAGGTTTACATATTGTCACAAACACACTTCATAGTGGCAAAACTTTTTTAAAAAAATAATTCACACAAAATTTCCAATTGCTTGGCAAAAATGTATTATTATTAGCAACCATAGGTGTTATAACACTTCATTTGAACTCCACTGCCAATACAATACACACTACATTTCAAATTCCAACATGAAGATGTTTGTCCATCCTTCTTGAACTTAATAATATCATAGAACACTTCAAAAATGCACATGTCATAGTCGTTGATGAAACATCAACGATGACCATCAACATGTTGTGTGCGACTGAACAACAACTAAAACAATCAATGAATCTTGAAAGCATATCTCCATTTAAAACAAATCTTGTACCACTTGTTGGAAACCTTGCCCAACTACCACCAATTTGTAAACACACTATTCAAAACAATAACATACTATGCAAAAGTTGCCATATTAAACCTACCCCATGTTGGAAAATAAGGAAATAACATTTCCTACCCATTTTTGTGCATAATCTTAGAGACCCTGAATTTTTCAATGTCATATGAAAAATAAATCCAACAACTAAAGAAATTCAAACAATTTTATCATTATGTTTCAAAAATAAATAAAACATACATTTTGAAATGGATGTAACCTCAACAATTCTTTGTACACATAAAACAAATGTTGTAGAATACAACACCATTATGTTACACAAACAATTTTCAATCACATAAAATACCAAGTAAAAATATTCACAAATGCTACAAATATTAAACACATTGAACCATGGCTTAATGACAAGTCTTTCGACCACATGAACAACACTACATTATTCATGTTCACTAAAAATGGTAACCTACTAAAAGGAGTTGTAAATGGTGCAACTACAACTATCAAATCTATCATTTTTGATCCTCAAAACAATGTTACAACCATAGAAGTTCAACTAACAAATAATTCCACGAAAATGATTATCAAAAAATGTTCTTTCCAACATAAATATATGTACAATGGATATTATAACAAAACATCATTTTTTGATAGTAGTAACATACACTATGATTGGCCACAAATCACAAAGTGTGGCAATTGCCACAAAAGTTGTCATTGACATAAAATAATCTTTCACACCCAAACTCATATATGTCATGCTTTCCAAAGTCACAAATCAAAACAACTTTAAAATAATTGAAAATCTTATTCCAATGATTTTACTCCTTACAATTTCCTAGAAGAGTAAACTACAACAATATTATTTCAAAACTCAAATTTGAAAGTACGTTCCTAGCACCTAATTCTTTTCACATTTCATTCAATATTTTAATAGGTAAAAAATGCATACATGTAGGTACAAAACGTTTAAAAAACACTTTCATAATTTTAGCATGTAAATAAGTCCAATATACATATATTTCTAACTATAATATATGCATCACATTCCAAATTACATTATCACACATATCAAGGGCATGTCATAAAAATAGTTACTTTAGTTTGAAATACACCTAATAGACATATTGTTTCATTATGACCACTTCGTGAAAATCCATATGAAAGTTGGTATGTATAGATTGTTTTCATACGTATTTCATGTGGTCATAGGCCTATTGAATGATTATGGTGCTATTCAACTATCCCCATCACCATTTCTAATGTTGCACATTACAATTCACTTTGTGCCACAATCTTCCTAAGGTCCAACTTTTAAACATTCCATTCTCATAAACTTATTGAACTTTATTAAATTTTTATTCTACATTAACATTGGGTTTTTTTGTCACATGTATTACAAAACACTTCTATGATAATTACAAATTGAAACAAAGACAACTGACCTAAAATGGTTTCACCTTTGTGAATATGATGTTGTAGACATATATATATTAAGCCAATGGCACATTTCCTAGATGTGATGGCCATCTTCTACTTTTCCTAAGGTTTTATTTAGGTCTTTTATAGCCTTCAAACTAGTGAAAGGTTAATTTCAATGTGGATCACATTTTCACCAACACATTTTTAAAACATCAAGCATATGTGCTTCAAATAAGTAAGAAACATGGTGCTTCTTACTTATTTCATTTACAAAACTAAAGGCTCAAAAATGAGTTTTAATATTTGTTCTTTTTAGCAATTTGGAGAAAATTGCTCCACATACCAAACAACAAAAGTAACAATAGAAACCTTTGACTTCAAATAAACTTCACTCACAAAATGGACACATACTAAGTTTTTTATATATTGTACAACATGCACAACTTAAACACAATGTGCATGTTAATACGATTGATTCATTTCTAAAATTTCATGTTTAAAAATTTACGTGTATTTTCTATTTTCCTTTTCTAAAACATTCTCTATTTTCTTTTTCTTTTAAATTATCCTTTCAATAGAACATATTTTAAAAATTTGACATTTCTACCCAAAAGAAAAAAACAAAAACAAATTGTCCAACCGACCAAGAAACTACTCCCTTGTTTACAACTTTGGTAATCTCTATTTTCCTTTTCCTATGCTATCACTATGATGCTACTCTCGCCTCAGTCAAAAACTGCAGCTAAAAAAGAGTCATTCAATACTCAAATCCCAAATTATTTCCTCAAATGTTACCACTTTTACAAAAATGGAGCCTCTATCAAATGGGCCTTTCCCTCCCACCAATTGAAAGCCCTTTGTGTCTCGTTTGTTGTTTTTGGCCTTGCCTACCAAGGCAAGGGATATTATTGTGTTTAGATTCATTATAGAGTATAGTAGATTAAGGGATTTTGGCCCCTAGGTAATAATAAATAGCCTGGTCTATTTTTATATGAGGATTTTTGAAAGATGATAATTTTGGCTTGTGTTGAAACTTGAGATTAGTTATAATAGAGTTATAATACATTGAAGGATTTTGGTTTCTTTTAGAGGATTGTTTTGAAGAGTATATTTTTGCATGGTGAAATATTTGAGTTTTCATAATTCTTCTTGTGCCTTAAGGATACTTTTTAATGTAAATGGCAAGACCACAGTGTGACGACTGTAGCCCTTGTTTTTTTGTTTTTTTTGTGTTTGTGGTTTTGTGGAGCTGAATTGGGTGAGTACTTTTGATCCGCTTTTGTTTTGTTGGATTCGCTGCACATTTCAGGGATGTCGGAAAATTATTATTATTTTCACGTACTTTATTTGTCAGAAGACTCTGGGAGACTAGAGACTGTGAGCATCATTCAGAAAATAATTTAGTCAATTTTGGCTAAATTCTAGACATGAAAGTGGAAAAAAAAAAGCAGAATCCTTCTATATTCTTGGCTACCTACAATTGGAACTTATCATAAAAATCTGGTAATTTGGAAGGGAAAAAAAATTTCTTCGAAATCTGGAGAATTTGGGCCATTATTTTCATTAAAAATGTTTTGAATTAGTGTTTTTTTTCCAAAGGATTTTTCTCTTAGAGCCACAGTGGCAAACCATCCATAGAAAACTGGCAATTATCCTTATGAAGCTGTAGCCAAATCTGGCTATAAACCAAATATGATGTATGAATCTTTAATCATCCTTTTATATATATACTGGAAACCCAAATATAGGAATCTGGTAATTTTAATTTTAATTTTTTTTCTCACTTCTGGAGATTGAAAACCTTAAAACAACACTTTCATTTTCGAATTTTTGATATTTAATTTCTCTTTTTGGCGAAGTTTCGCCAGGAAAAAAAAAAACCACAGCGGTCCTGTGCAGAGAGAAGAGATACATATCCATAAGACATATGTCTCTTGTTTGGGAAGAAGAAGAGGAATGGATTTGCTTCCGAAGGATGGACTTGATGGATTTGCTTCCGAGGAATGGATTTAGAGGATTTGCTTCAGGCGGAGCTTAAGAGTTTTTGGAGCATGTGATCAATCCAGGATACTTGACTTCTTCTAGACTGCAGAAGTTGGGAAGGATCATCATCCCACCCAACTGAAAGAAAGAAAGAAAGAAAGAAAGACTCCTGGGTTGACGAGCGACATGAGGATTCAATGTAGCCAGAGCTTGGGTCTTCTTCTTCCTGTCTTCTTCTTCTTCTTCTTCGTCTTCCTTCTCCTTGTTCTGTCAGGTGAATGAATGATCACATGTGCCTCCATTTCTATCATCTCCTGCTTTGTAACGAGTCTTTTTTCTTCTCTCTCTCCCTTTTTCTTTTTTTTCTTTTCTCCACGAAAACAGAGAATGTCGCTACTACCATCTCTCTTCCTGATTTGGATTTTTGGAGTTTGGGATTTTACAGGAGTGGCAGCAGGGAGCAGCTACATAGGCATCAGCTTCAAGCAAGAGCCTGAAGGTGGGAGGCCACTGGATGAGCTCCTGGAAGCACTAATGCAGCAGCAGCAGCAGCAGCAGCAGCAACAGATTGGAATGGGCAATGTATATCAACAAAAACCTCGCATGCTTGCAACAACATCTGAGACATGGTGTGTTGCCAAACCGGGTCTTGAGAATGTGGCATACCAAGGAGCTTTGGATTGGGTTTGTTCTCCGCTACAAGATCAAGGGAATGTGGATTGCAAGCTCATTCAAGCAAATCAAACCTGCTTCCTCCCCAATACTTATCAAAATCATGCGAGCTGGGCCTTCAATCAGTACTATCAATCTCATGGAGCTGCTGACTCAACCTGCAATTTCAGTGGCATTGCCATGACCACATCTAGCAATCCAAGTGAGTGAGCATTTCTTCACTGCATTTGCTATCCAACATGCACATGATGAGCATTTATCAGATAGATTCTGATTCTTTGCACAATCATTCTTCTTTCCCATTTTCTGCTGCAAAAATTCTTCCCTGGAATTGCTATCCATGCACATGAGCATTCATCAGATAGATTCAGACTATTTACACAATCTTCTTTACCATTTGCTGCAAATTCTTCCCTCCCTGCAATCACGACACATGCAAAAGTGGGGACTCATCAGATAACATTCTTCACACAAATTTTTTTCCCATTTTTCTGCCATATTCTTCTCTGCAATTGCTATGCATGCAAAGTGAGCATTCATCAGAATAGATTGTTGACATGATTTTTTCTTTCTTTCTCATCTTGCTGAAAATTCTTCCCTGCAATTTGCTTTGCATGCAAAGTGAGCATTCTTCAGATTAGATTCTTGACACTATTTTTCTTTCCCATTTGCTGCAAATGTCCCTCTGCAATTGCAATACATGCAAATGAGGATTTATTAGATTCTTTACACACATTTTCTTTCCCATTTGCTGCAATTTTTTCACTGCAATTGCTATGCATGCAAGCTTTTTGGATTTTTTGTTACTTGTTAAAAAAGAACAGGTGGTCATTTTTACACCCAAACTCACCAAATTTCTGCAGACAGACAGACAGACAGACAGACAGAAAGAGGTTCTTTGATTTTGGCCTCCTTACTGATGATCAATCATCCCCTGATTGAAATCTGTGTCTAAGCTGGGGCCTTGGAATTGTAGTGAATTTCAAACTGACCAATCTTCTGTTGCTTGCTTATTGCAGGTACTGCTACATGTACATATGAAGGAAATTTAGGGTAAGTAATATCCATAATCCATCTCTCTCACTTCTGGACATAAAAAATCCCTGGCAAAAATCAATGGGCCAGGCCCTGGAGATGAACTGAGACTTGGGTGAACCACCTAAGCACATTCCTTAGGTCCATGGATGAGTCACAAACAAGCACAGGTTGGCCATCATGTCACATATGTAATTGTGAAATATCAGAAGTGGCAGTGGTGGCAAATACTGCCATTCAAGACAACTTGAAAACCTGCTGAATCGGCAGTTCAATGGTGAATGATGGCAGACAGCTTGGCCAGCAATGTTCTAGAAACAACAGTGAGGAACTAGTTTCTGTCAAATGCTACAACCCAAAATGACACTTGAAGCATTGGCTGTATAACCTAAGGGTGTGGTGGTGGTGGGGACGTTGGCAGGAATACAACTGGAACCACTGGTGACAATAATACTACCACCACTAGTGCAGGATCAAGGGTTGTCCAACATCCACTCATCTTTCAAATGTCTTCTGTACTTGTCCTCCTTTCTTACTGGTTTTGACCCAGGTTTAGGATGATAGAGGTGAATTGGGGTGGAGATTGCCATTTGCAAAGCAGTTGACAAAGCATTTGGCAGCTGGATTAAAAAAGATGAATGTATGCCCTTCTTGTACCTGTTTAACCTGGAACCATCACATTTGCAGTGGTGGACCATCGGTTTTGATCAACATGATACATGATTCCATTTTAATTCTGATTTTTCTTTCAGAGATTGAAACAGGTAACTCTCCAAAAACCAATGGAGAGCATGAGAAAAACACTAATAATTGGATATTCAAAATGCTCTTGGTTAAGACATGGAAACAAAATTGTCAGTGGAGTGAACAAACTCAGACACAATTTGATATGACATCAAGATTGTTTCAGATTGGGAACTCCAAAATCAATCGGTCTGATGATCTGTTTCCTATCCTCTAGTGAGCATCGAGGGACAGTGGACCTATAATTCTCTTGGCTCGGTTTTCGAGCCCTATTCATAAAACATCATTTTACAGCCCTCAATTATTTGTCTCACTGAACAAAATTGTGAACCTGAACAACCATCCCAGGTCTTCTTTTGAAGTTTTTCTCCCTCCATTGACTTCACAATGCTTGAATATCCAGTGAATGCCCAAATGTGTCCAAACTCACTTCAAGAATGTGCAGGCAGCCCACAAGCAAACATATGAGAAGAGTGATGTGTTGAGTTCTATGCTCCAGGACTGAGGTACAAGTTGGGTGGGCAAAAGCGGGACAAAAAAAGAGCCCAACACCCAACCTAGCACCATCACTCCAAACCTGCAAGCAAAACAAGCCCCATAAATAAAATAATGAACAAAAATTTGGACAATGTGTTTTGCTGGTGCTATGCTTCATTTCTGCTAGGTTTATCAACCATATCTGCATCTTAATCATCTTAATAGGAAAAGTATCTTCCAAGATGATCCAATTCATGAAGCAAAGAACAGTGGAGGGTAAAAAAATATAATAAAATTAGAACAAGCATCATGAAGGAACAAAAACAAGTAGGATAAAAGCACACCCAATAATGAAAGACCTTCCAAGCTTCTTAGTGCGGTCTTTAAGGAAGTAAATACATGCTGCAAATGACACTGCTACCTGTTTCCCCACAGGCATGTCCAAGAAATACAAAATTAGGAAAAATACTATAAATGATTGTAATGTGTCAACGTTTGAAAAACCTTCCATGAGAAATGTACAAATCACCTGAAACCTTACAGATTCAATTCAATAAATATCCTGATCTCAGAGTTGTCCTCACAAAGTTTTCAAACATCTTGAGATATTCAGCCAGGAGTGAGCCAGGATACAATCAGCCTTAACCCATTAGTCTCAAAGTTGCAGAACATGTAAACCAATGTAAAAACCAAATTTGCCAACCCACCAATTTACTTTTCTTCTGCTTGACAAATTGAGGCTTAAGAAACCCCCTTCTCTGGGATGGAATTCTGACCTGGAAAGCAGGACCACCATCTGCTGAGTCAAAAACGCTCCAAATGCCCAGAAGGATATAAAAAACAGTGCGCAATGCGATCACTTTAGGACTGGGGAATTCTGTCATACTACCAAGTTTTCGGACCCATGCTGGTGACTCTCTAACTTTCTTCTTCAACTCACTTGCTGGATTGCTTTTCAACTTCCTCCGGTCCCGGAAGCTCTCCATAATGATCTTGTCATATGCTGTCTCAATTGAATCCAAACTCTTTTTGTGGCCTGCATACTTCAAGGGTTTGAAATGTTGGATACACAAGTCCACTGTCTTCATTAGTCATCACCTGATACATATTAGCCTAGCAAACCCTCAACTTCAAACAATGTTGGAATAATGGCCAAAACTCTAAGCCTAAAGTTATTTTGAAAACAAAATGTCCATTGTTGCAGGACTTTTTTGAAATGCTTGATATCAAAAGCAGGAGACTGAATAGAGAAAAAGGTACCAGGTTTGACAAATAGTTATGGGCTTCACGAATTTCTTCCTCTGAGGCCTCCCGACTCACCCCCAAGCGTTTGTATGGATCCCTCACATCAATTCTTGGGAAAATTGGTTGTGCTGTAGGAATAACAACACCAGCCCCCCAAAAAACCCATTCATTGACCATCTCAAAACTTCCAGCCCAACTTCTTAGTGTGGATTTGCAGCAAGAGTCTCATTATCATGCATATCTTAATATTTCACGAGAAAGTGCAACCATTTTAAGAAGAAGGGGAAGTCTTCAACACCCACCAGGCTCTGAGCCCCCAAAAGAAGAGTCCATTGCTGTGCAGACAACTCCATTCTTTAATGATGTCTGGCTCCTATGTAATAATTGTCCAGTAGCCCTGAAGATCACACATGGGTAATTAAAGAGGCATTACCATCAAAAGACATTCATTGCTCAGGTTTTCAAGTCATTCTTTAATCAATTGCTTCCAAAAGATTGTCCCAATATTTGGCAACTGTGATGCCCAACCATCCCTTAGTCCCATGCTTTCTTTGAGCATCATAAGTCTCACTCAAGACTGCTGGAAGTTCATGTTCAGACCAGAAAAATTGGCTGCAGAAAAAAACCTTCCAAATCTGTGATAGTACAGCAGAATTTTTTTTGGTGAAAATTTTGTCAAAATATGTGATGCTGATATTTTGGCAAACTGTGAACTCACCTCAAAAAAGGTGCGGGAGAGAAGAAGCTGCTTGCTCCCGCGACGACATTCTTGAGATGTAATTCAATACCGAAATTGTGCGAAGTTTTCAGAGCTTTTGCACCTGCAAATAAAAAAGAAAAAAACTCCGTCACAAGTGATCAGAAAAACTCTCCAGAAACCCACATTTTTTTATTAAAAAATTTAAAGTAGAACAAAACAAAGAAATTTTCACCACAGATGATTGCAAATTTGCAAGAGAAGAAAATAAAATAGAAAGAAGAAAACTCTCTGTCTCTGTCTCTGTCTCTCTCTCTAAAAACTCAACATCCAGAATCTCCGAAGACACAACAAGAAAATACACCTTGAGGTCCTAGTCTTTACCTGAAAGATGTCGACAGAGAGGAGAAAAAGAACAAGACGAAGAAGGCCTAGAGTTGGCGCATTGCGAGTTTAGGGATCCTAGAAGCCTTGAGTGCACTGATGAACTCACCACCATCGCCATCTGCACCCACGAAATCCCCGGAAGCAAATCCAACTCCTTCTGTTCTCCCTCTACACACGCAGCAGCACCAAGCTCATCAGGAACCCACATCTCTCGCGCGCTCGCGCTTGCTCTCCAGCCAGATCACGGGCAGTCAGGAAAACCCTAAAAGAAGAGGTGCCCGAGAGGGAAAATAAGTGAAGATGGACGATTTCTCGTTTTCTCCGTGAGTATGTGGATGAATTCCAGATGTGGGGCAGTTTGAAACCCTAAAAAACGGTGCCCGGTGCAAGACAATGGGAGATTGATAGTTCTTCGTTCTCCGTCAACTTGCTGGGTTTTCTGGTTGTTGGCAGGAGAAAGAATTTGTTGGAATTCTGAAGAGTGTTCTGTGATCGGTGGAAAGAGGAGAGGAAGAGTTCAGATTTGCGGAGAAAAAAGGAGGCGCGATGTTGCGATCAAGTCGAGCATTGAGAGGTTTTCTGGCTGCTGTTGCACCGGCATCGGCATCATCATCGGCCTTTGCGTCTCCTCCTATCTTTACTAATGGCAATGAAATGAGCGCTATCGCTGCCGTCTCTTCCGCTGCTTGCAAGGTAACATTCTTCTGTTTCTTCTCCTTCTTGGACTGTAGTATGGTAATAAAACTTCTGGAGGAAGAAAAGAGAGCTGAGAACTTGTTAGGGTTTTCTGGTGCAGGCAGTTCGTGGATACGCAGCGAAAGGATCCACAGATGAACATGTCGAGGTTTTTTCTTTTCTTTTCTTTTCTTTTCTTCTCACACACCCATTTGGTTTTTCTGGGAGATACAGTCGCGATATGTTCGAGCATCATACTAGATTGAATCTCAAAAAAAAAAATTTAATTTTTTTAATTTTTTAAAAAAATTGTGCGTTTCATTTTATTTTTTCTGTTGGAATTCTAGGTACCTTTGCCCATGTATGGAGTTACAGGAAAGTATGCCTCAGCCCTGTACATAACAGCAGTACGGAAAAATGCTTTGGAGCCTGTTGAGGCAGAGCTGCAACAAGTTTGTGGTGCTGCGGAGACCAATCCTGTGTTTGCTGATTTTCTCAAGGACCCATCTGTTCCGAAAACAGTCAGGGTGAAAGCAATTGTGGAAATTTTCAAGAACACCAAGTTCAATGATCTCACAAAGAACTTCCTGGGTATGGGATTGTACCCTTATTACACAAACCACTTCTTTCTGTTAATTGCAAGCACTAGCATGCTTGGCTGTGTCTTTTGTGTTCAAGGAAAGGTTTCATACTCTTGAGATGAGCCTCTTAGAAGCCAACATTTGCGGTATTGTATGCTAGTGAGAGAGTGAATGCATATACTAACTTCAAGTTTTTTTTTGCATTCTGCAGCTGTATTGGCAGAGAATGGAAGGCTGTCACGGCTGCCACAGATCACTTCTGCATACACAGAACTTCTGCTGGCTCATCGAGGGGAAGTTTTAGTGGTGGTAACTGCAGCTCTTGTAAGAATACTAGTCGTACACTTGACCCTGTCTTGGTTATCATTTTGCAAAGAAACCAGTCAGGCACTCTGGTCTTCATACAGCCAATTAGGGTTTAGGGACAGCACATAAGCATATGCTTGTTGTGATTTGAAGATAGGAGATAGTTTAAGGGTGAGGGTAAGTCTCTCATTTTAGTTTCTTTTCAGCTCAACAGGCTTTTGATGCATGTATTTTGCCTATTTCAGGAACTTACAAAACAAGAGTTGGAAGACATAAAGAATGCAATGAAGGGTTATCTGAAGCCAGGCCAGACCCTTAAGATTGAGCAGAAGGTAATGTCCTCATGTGCCTGAAATACTGGCTCCATTTTCCCATCTGCACAATTGCCCTTTCTGACATCTTGCTCAATGTCTGCCTGCCTATCCTGAATAACTTGAAGCAGCAAATGGGCTTTGTAGATGTCTACTCCTTTCAGACATTTTACTGCCTCATGAACCAGTTCTTAGCATGCTAGACACTGCTATTTGTGATGAAGTTGAATGATCTCATACAAGTGTAATTGCCTCTTTTCATTTATGACTGCATTCATTCTTTTCATATCTTTTTTTTGGGGGGGAACTGACATAGCTGTCACCTTTCAAAGCATTATTGTGAATATGTTTTCCCTGCAATTTCTTAGATATGGTGTAATAAGTCAACCTGTAACACATTCTGCATTTCTATTTTAACTTTGTAATTGGATCCAAATGTGTTTTTTCAGGTTGATAGAAGCATCATTGGGGGCATTGTAGTGGATATCCAAGACAAGCACATTGATCTTTCCATTGACACCAAAATCAAGCAGATGGAGAAGCTCCTGGCTGAGCTAGTTTGAGCAGTTAGCAGCACTGTTGCCTTATGTGTGTCACTGTTACCCTCCAGGTCAACAGATCGTTACTGCCCAACAACAACTGGCATTTGTTTGATATGAATGAGAGGATTACTTGTTATCTGGATGGAGGTCAATAAAGCTGCTTCCCCATTTTACCTGAAATACATTCTTTTTACAACAAGTGTTCTGCACTTTACATCTTTCAGCAGACATGAATAAATGATAATTTTGTCTGCAAGACGTATAGCCATGAGAGCATCATGTGCAGTATCAATTGATGACAATATTTGCCTTTGAAGTTCCAGTTTGATCAGAAATTGTAATTGAATGTAAAAGATCAACAACTTTTCGAATAAGGACTTGTTGGGAGAGTTTGGGGAGTGAAAAGTCTAAATATCCACAATTATTACAATTGTTTATGGTGTTCATGAAGTTTTAGATGTTACATGCCTCCATTTATGTTCGTTAAGCTTCTCCATTTTTCAGCTGTTGTACCTTCTGTGAACAAAGTCTGTGAAAATGTTGACATGCTGAATTTGCTGACAATCTTAGCTGCATACTAATTTGGGCAATCTGAAAAAAAATGCAATGGAAATTTACCAGTTGCAAGTGGTGTTCAATGATTCTAACTGTCACACAATACAAGAAAGCTTTTCCACAAAGCTCATATTTCAGGCAAGACCTGCATGCACTGGTTTAGAGTACAGGTTTCCAGAAGAAACCAATGGAGGCGAATCAGAAGAGGAAAGAACTGTTGTGTTAGTAAACAGATGGTTGAAGAGACATCATCATGTCTTGCACCAAACAGGTAGTCTGTTAACAGAAACAGAAGACACAGCAACGTTGCAGCCAACCAATTTGCAAAGTTCATTATGCAGATCTGAAAACAAAACTGAGAGCCAAAAACACACTTGCAGCTGACCTACTCCACCACTCACATAAACATAACCATCTTCTATTCTCAGAGGGCTGCCCTGATTGTAAGAAAGCTGTAGAGATGTAGATCACATGCTACACAACATGATAAAACATCTAAGGCCTAATGAGCTCTGTCCTCGTGCAGTGGAACAAGAACAAGACACAGGAGAGCTGACAGCAAAGAGTCAAGAATTGACAATCTCATAGGAGGGTGGTGTACAAATACACCAGAAAAGAACGTCATGGAACATCGACACAGAAGTGTTTATGCCCTCTCCCCGCGGATTCGACGAGCCAACTGAATATCCTTGGGCATGATAGTCACGCGTTTAGCATGGATAGCACACAGGTTGGTGTCCTCGAACAGCCCGACCAAATACGCCTCCGATGCTTCTTGCAATGCCAAAACCGCGGAACTTTGGAACCGCAGATCCGTCTTGAAGTCTTGAGCAATTTCCCTTACCAACCTCTGGAATGGCAGCTTACGGATCAGAAGCTCCGTAGACTTCTGGTACTTGCGAATCTCACGGAGAGCAACAGTCCCAGGCCTGTACCTGTGGGGCTTCTTGACTCCCCCTGTTGCAGGCGCCGACTTCCTCGCGGCCTTCGTCGCCAACTGCTTCCTCGGAGCCTTGCCTCCGGTAGACTTCCTCGCAGTTTGCTTAGTACGAGCCATCAGAGAGAAAGAAAACAAGAACTAGTTCAAAACAACAGAGCACTGATCTCAGAAAAATTGCAGAAATGCAGGAGATGCCAAGACTGAAAGCAAAGAAGAGAATACTCGTAAACTTCCAAGAGCTTCAGAAACTGATAATGCAATAGATAAAACTTGCAAGCGAAAATATAGTCTCCTGTCTCCTCCTCCTCCTCCTCCTCCTTGTCGCGCTTTGATTCGAATTTGGTTTCCCGCGCTGTTGCTTCTTTGCACCCGCGTTCGCTCTGCAACGCTTTGTTGAAGTCATTGGAGTTTTCCCGCCCGAAATTTGAAGTCGGGGAAAACGCAATTTGAAAGCGGGTTTGTGAAAGTTTCAAATTGTGCGGGTGGCCAGAGTGAACCAGCAATAAAATTAATTATTAAAATAATATTTGTAAACTTTAAATTCCAGTGACGATTGGTGATCGTCATTATGACAATTTTAGAGTCATTCTGGATTATAATTTGTTTTATATCAAATTTTATTTTAGAATCGTTTTTTTAAAAAAAGTTTATTTGTATTTTGTTATCTGTTTTGCACCTTCGCAATGTTTTTGTTTATTTGTATTTTGTTATTTGTTTTACACCTTTTCCATGTTCTTTTTTTTTTTGGTCTGTTTGTACCTTGCTATGAACTTTTTTTAATGAATCGAACTTTCATTGGCATTTTGCTTAGCAAATCAAGAATGTAAAAAAAATTTAATGAAAAAAATGATATATAGTGAAATTTATAAAATTTTATTTTTTGAAAAGACAAAAAATAATTACAAAAATATTATTATATCCACACAAAATAATTTAATCATCGTCACCCCTTAGTGCAAAGCAGTGCAGAGCCCAAATTATTATTCTAAAATAAATAATTTGACGTCTAATTTTTAACTTCTTAAATTTAAAAAATAATAATTCTAATTTAAAATTTTGTAAAAAAATTTTGGGGCAAATTTTACACTAAAAGAAGAATCCAATGGCAACTCATCATTAGCAAAGTTTTTTTTTCCAATTTTGTGGGTTAGTTGGTATAGCTATAAATCATCATAAACAAAAAGACTTTTATTCAAATTTGGCTATGAGAGAGAGAGGAAAGGAGAAGTTTTAAAACATTCCTGCCTTATGGTTTGGCGAATTCAGACCCTTTTTTTCCCTTGAAATATGGCAACTTGGGGCCATTATTTTTTGCCCCCAATAAAAAAACTTTGTAGATGTACACACAGGGCAATTTGTTTTGTTACCACAGTGCAAAAATTCCCCACCAAAAGAAACACTGAATTTCATCAAGGTTTCCTTATTTAAATTTGTGAGGTTGGTGGATTGGCAATCATCCAGAAGAGGATTTTGCCAAATTTGGCTATAGATCATACAGCAAAATAGCATTTTTTGGAACCTTACTATATATTCTGGCAATATCCTGGAGGTCGCCAAAATATAGTAGAATTCTTTCTTTTTTTTCTACTTTCCTCTCTGCCCTCTAGCCAAATCTGGCTAATTCCTCTTGTGGATGATCACCAATGTGGCTACATCACAAAATTTAAATATCAGAATTTTAATTTTTTTTTAAAAAATTGCCCACCCACAACATTTTGGATGAAAAGTAGATATGTAACATTTTTTGTCTTCCACCATGCAGGATGGATGAAAAGTGCACAAGAAAACACAATTCGGTTAAGTCGGTGTTAAGAAGTAGAAGGTTGGTAACCGGTTCACACCACCAATGTTACATAATACCCTAACCTAGGTGTCATCTAATGTGACACTAGGTGTTATCTTATTGTTAATGCAATGGTAGGCAATCACCAAATGTTCAAAAATCCTAGATTTTGAATTAAAAACCTAATGTTTTATAACACCCCACCTTCCCCCTAAAGGGTCTTTTAACTCATTTTTTGGTACCCTTCCCCACCCCCGATGTTCCTTATGATTCATTTTTTATTACACATTTCTAATTGTAAGGGATTAAAGAATTTAATTCCTTAAGCTTAAGCTTCTTTAAGCTTGATTCAACCGATGAGAGTTCTTTCATGAATATATATGATTTCGTGTGTGAATCATGATTGTTAGAAGTAAGCAACTTTTCATTTTTTAAGTTAGGAAACCCTAACACTACATCCTTGCACAAATGCAACCTCAATGCTAGTTGGCACTAATCTAGGGTGCTAGCTATATAGATGTCACATGGGGAATGGCTAGGACTAAGGTGTTAGGACTCCTACCATTAAAGGTCTTAACACTAAATGTGAAGGCACCTTTAGATACATAGATAAATTGGTTTTGATGATCTTTTCAAACATTTTTAAAAAAGGTTTTTTCTTGGTGGGACATGTAATCTTTTGTTGGTTGCAATTTTTTTTTTTGTTTTAAGTGTCTTTTTAAATTGACAATTCCTAACACAATTGAAATGCAAATCATTGGTTTTACAATTGATTACACTTTGGAACGAGCTTAAAAAAAAGCCCATTGTCACGTGACAAAATGGCAATTAAACTTATTGAGTTCATCATGTTTTTGGGTGGAATGGACCAAGGGCCCATTTCAAAGTATATTAATAACCAAATAAAAATTTGTAATTTCTTTTTGCAATGTATATTTTGAACAATATTGAAGCCTAAAGTTTCATAGGATGTTATGACATGTGTTAATTCTTGCCCAATCTAACAAAAGTTCTAAGTTACTTTTCTTTAAACTAATTTTTTGGTTTTTTATTAAACTTGTTTTCCTACATGAAAAATTTATTTTTTCTTTTAAAATATTTTTTTATTTACAAATCATACACGTTAAAACTCCAAAACAAATATAAACATGACAATTTGATCATACTAAATTTCAATACAGAAACAAAACATGGAACACAATTCAAAATTCATTAAATATAACAAATGAAATCAACACAATTCAATTCAAGTTCCAACTTACAATTTAAAGATTTGAGTTCAATGCTCAAACTATGAAACAATCAATGTGGTGGGGAAAAAAAAAAAAGGAAGATGGAGCCTATGCACAAAAGAAGAAGAAGACAAACCAAAAAAAACAAAAATGGAATGCACAAAGTGATGAAACCTATCCACAAGAGAAGAAGACTGTGAAACTCATGGCCAATAAAATTTAAGGACCCAAATAAATACATAAGTAAAATTTTGTTGTTAGTTTTGATTTTGTTTTGTGGAAAAACTTGAAAAACATGGTTTTTTTTTAATCAAAAAAATGAAGAAAAAATGAAGAAAGAAAATACTAACTCCAATAGCTTGCCAATTCATCTTTTAGAGATTGTAAGATCATTTTTATTGATTAAAAGATTAGAATAAAAATTAATGTCATTTTTATGTAGGACTCGAGATAAAGGCTCCATATACGTCTCTTTTTACCTTTTGAGATGCCAAACATTTTGTTGAATTCATGTGAAGAAAGCATGAAGTGGCCTATTTGAACCCCTTATGTTCATACCCTACCCAAGGGTCAAATTTGGCATAAATTAATTAAAATCAAATGTGCTTTAAACTCTTTTAAAAAATAGAAAACATGTTGAATAATTGAAGAAAAAAATTTAAACATTTTACATTAAAAAAATTTAAATTGTAAACTTAGATTTGTTTGCTTCAAAGGCAAGTAAATTCTTGAATTGATTGAATAAAAAACATGCAAAAGAGCTCCATTTTTCAAGCATTTCACTTAAATATAAAAAATTGAAAAAAAAATTGAATTGACAAAACAATCAATATGGGTAGCACAAAACTTGACATGTGAATCTAGAGCATAACCCGTGAATTTTTTTAATAATTATATCAATGAAATAATTTATTTTACAATATTTACTCATCATGTTTTGATGATTTGTGAAATTAATCTCATCAAATTCGTCGTGAATTTATTTTTTTTGGTGCAATTTTTTACACAATCTTTTCACAAAAACTAGATCAAGTCTTATTTCTAGAACTAGGAATTAAAAATGGGCTTGAATGGAACCCTAAAACCAAAACCTGAACATAAATTTTTTTAAAAACCAAAACCAAAAGTTCTTCATAAAAGTCAAGAATGGCCCAACAAACCCTAAACTCTCAGCTTGGCCTCAAAACCCAAGAAGAGTCTTTAAAATAATATAAAAAAAACTTCCAAACCCAACCCTAAAAGAACAGGCAAACCCTAAAGCACACCTCTCTCTCTCGTTGATTCTCATTCTCGTTCCTTGTGTTTTAGGGTATGTCTCTCCTTCGTTGAAACCCTGTTGTTTCTAGGGTTGCAGTGGACGGACCGGAACGAGAGAGCAATGGCAACGGAGGATGACAGTGCGGTGAAGGAGCCTCTGGACTTGATCAGGCTTAGCCTTGACGAACGCATTTACGTGAAGCTTCGATCGGACCGTGAGCTTCGCGGCAAACTTCACGTAAGATTCTTGTTTTTTCTTTTTGTTTTTTTTGGTTTTGCGCTTTGTTTCTTGTAGTCGATCAAAGTGTTTATAAGGTTGAGAATGCATTATTGTTTCGAAACTCTTGCGTTGTTGGTGAAAATGCCGTAGAATTTTTTTAGTCTTTTTCTTTCTTTTGGTTTCTTTCCACTCATTTTTGGCCCTATTCTTATATTTGTCTTCTTCAGTAGCAGCAGCTTCTTGAACGTTGTCAGTAGAAGCAGTGTTTCGAAGAAGCAGTGTTTCGAAGAAGCAGAGATAAACCCTAAAGCGTTTGCGTTTTAGGGTTTATCTCTGTTTCTTAAACGCTGTAGAAACCTTGTTGGCATTCCTTCCTTCTTTTATTCTTCTAAGTCTCCTTTTCGAATGAGTACTGGAGGTCCGACGAGACTTGGTGAGTAATTCAAAACAAGAGGCTGTTGTTCCCAGTCTTATTCTTCAGATCATTTATTTATCCCCCACCATCCATCTGATTGCAAGCAGTTTGCAACCTCCTCCTCTGAGCCATGTGTTCCTCATCCTCTGATTTAGGTTTTTCATGAACATCTGAGAAGTGTTTCATCCTTGATGGGTGCTGAGGATTTCCAACCTGTGACATAAAAACCATGACTGTATTTCAGTGATGAGTTCTACTGTCTTCCAAACAGGCATGTGGACTTGGGGGTTTCATTGTTATCCTGTCAGCAGATTATCCCTATACTCATGATTTGAGATCTTGCACAGTGAACAAAATATAGTGTAAAACATGTTCCTTGATTTTGTTTATTGTGGTCACATTCCACAACACCTCAGCTGTCTCTGATAGAAAATGCCATGCTTTTGAGGTGGTGATGTTGCAGGCATATGATCAGCATTTAAACATGATTCTGGGAGATGTGGAGGAGGTAGTCACTTCTGTGGAGATTGATGATGAAACTTATGAAGAAATTGTCAAGGTAAAGGATACTGTTTCATAGCCAATGAAGATTCCTATTGTTGAAGTTTCTAAGTTCATTGCATTCCCACAAACATCTTCCTTCATGCTTTGTATGTGGATCTAAAAGCACAAGCTCTAACTTGGTGTTTTTATCAGACTTCAAAAAGGCATGTACAGTATCTCTTCGTACGAGGAGATGGAGTGATTTTGGTCTCTCCCCCATTGAGGACATCATGAGGAGAGATTCTCATGTAGTGTTTTCCTGCCTCCAAGTTTCATGTTTGACTACAATATATACATGAATTGTATTTGGTGTCAAACCCATTACTCCTTGTGTAGTTGTTGATTCTGACAATCCTAATGACACCCTTGGCACTAGAGGTTTTTTTAGACATTTCTGGTGCTGGAATCTGCCTATGTGAGTTATGTGTTTGTAAAGTCATGAGTTATGGGCCCATTATGGGCTTGGGCTTTCTGGAGTCTCAGATGCTTATTTCCAGTGAGGACTACTCTGGACATTGATGATCTGCAAATCGAAAACAAAGACATTAAATTGTATAGTTAGGGGGCCCATTGGGTTTTGGCAGGTGGCATTTTCATATCTTAAAACACTCCTGAATTACTAAGTTACCACTTGACTTGCAGTTTTTTGATGCAGTGTCTCTTGCCACGAATGATGCAAGCAGTTAAGAGGTTAACTGTTATCAAATTAAGTTGATATGTGTATGTAATCATAATCAGCAGGATTGTGGATTGGTGGGGATGGGTAGATACATGGACAATGTTCTAGAATGTTGATGGAAATGAGATACATGCTGATGTGTCTGCAAGCTTACACTTTTCACCTCCATTTGTTTTGCTGTGTGCTTCTTTAAAAATCCAAGCAGCTACACAACACCAAATGATAACTTGCTTGTTAGATCATTATCCAATGCTATTGGATTGTGAGAGGCTAGCTCAAAAACAACAGTGAAACTGCCATATTGGGCTTGGTGAAATCTCTTAACCTTAACCAATAGATTGGCTATGGATATTAAGACCCAACTTGGTGAAAGTGGGGAAAGTGGGGAATAAACCAACAAATGTCTTGAACTGATGTTTGTTGTAAGTTGAGTACATCTGCAACCAGAACAGCATAGATTCCCCAACACAATCTGAAACTCTTTCCTTGAAGTTTTCCCCCAGTATTCACAAACACTGTTAGGATTTCAGATAAGGCAATTCATCTGCAAGAGATTTAGCCTACAGTAAAAATTTCTTGCAAAATCCTTTTGGCTAGGAACAAGAGGAGCTCTGTTTACTACTTGAGTAATAACCTCACATAACAGAGAGAGGACAACAATCCCAGAGTTGAGAACTCTCTAAGAGAATATCATATTAAGAGTCTTCCACTTTTGGACCATCTACCATGACAACAGAACCTTTGATTAGCCTGGAAGCACCAGCCCTGCGTTGTCGGTAGGCTTCTATAACTTGTGACCTTATCCTTTCATGTGATGCAGGTCTCTCTTCCTTAGTTATCTGAAAAACAAGTCCCCATCAATCAATCCCACAACATGATATAAAGGTTGGTAAGAATGAGAACCTTCTCATCGCTTTATGGCCAACTCTGAAAGAAAACAAGCATTCATAGAAACACATTTGTCACTGCTTTTTGCACAGTGCCAAACTACACTTCAGAGGAGAAGAACACAACATTCTCTGACCATCAGCTATAAATGGCCCAAAATTCACAAAAATCATGAAAATTGTGGGTATGTTGGAAGAGTTTAAGGTAAGGAGTTGGAAGTGTACTGACCTTTGCTTTAGGAGGAAATAAGAGTTTGGGTGGTCCTTGTACAACATCTCCAAAAGCAATGATCTCACGCTCTGGCACAGGCTCATAAGTGATGCCTCTCAATCGTTTCCTCTTCTTCTTCTCTTCCAGATACCTGTTCACAGTCCAAAAGCATAGACATGACCCATCACTATGCCAGTTTCACATTCCTGTTGAAGTATGGAGAACATGGTCCTGTATCAAAGAGGATAGACCTATCTCTATTTCTAGTAAACACAACATTTTTGAGCCCTGGCTTGGATGATCATTACTTTTTTCTTTTTTCTCGGATGCCTTTGCGAATTGGTGTTGCCTGGAATTTCTCTGAAAGTGCTTTGAGCTCCTCTTCTGCTCTCCTCCTCTTGCTGATTTTAAGGACACTGTGTTTTCCTCCTACTTCTTCAACTACAGGCTCTTTATTGTCACTAGTAGGTGGAGGTGCTAGCTTGCTGGCATCAAGCTTTCCTGCTGATGGTGCTTGCTTCCCACCCTTTGTATTTGGTGGTGTCTGCAATCAGATCAGTGATTCCATCAGCTGCTGAAGGAGTGGATAGAAGGAGGAGAAAATCTTCACTAGGAGTGAAAAAGGAGCAACAGGATTTCTCTTGTTGGACCAGGAACAAACTGATGGATCACAAAGCACACAAATAGCTTGAATGGAGATAGCATGGAGCTGACCTTTGGTTGTTTGTTGTGAGCAGCATTTGCAGCACCCACCTGTTGTTCTTTGTGGCCTGAATATCATTCACAGCAAAAACTGAAGCCAACCATGAACACAACATATCCAAAGGTGCCTTGGTTCTTCAGAAAAAAATTCTTCTAGTTTGATATCAAATAGCTCAAACCTGATGTTGGCCACTCATGTAGAAATTTAGGTGTGACAAAATTGATTGAGGCTGATTTGTCTAACTGTTACCACCAGATTCTCTTCTTTCAAACAATCTCAATGAGAAGCTTACTGGACATGTTTGGGGTTTAACTAAATCCCTGTTTAGAGGTTTAATGCGTCTGAGTTGCAGGTTCTGGTTTTGCAGTTACCAATTTCAAATGCAGTTTTATGGCGTTAAAGTGCTCATAGGGGTTTAGAGAATTCTGTTCCATAGGGTTTAGGGTTTAGTGGTGTGGGACTTAGCATGTGGAATTTGAAGCAATCAGGCTAGGGGGCTCTGCAACAAGCAGCCCGATGAAGAAGAGGGGGCTCATAATTCTTAGCAAATCTTGCACTCCCTCATCCCACCAAATGACACCCACAATGTACTACTTCTAATTCACCTAGGGTTTCAAGAGGTCTGGGGTTTAGTAGGAAAGCAGCCTTACCAGGAGCGGAAGGAGCTTTAAGACTCATAATGCGTCGCAACTTGGAAGGAATGGCCACAATATCTTTGGCAGACGGAGGAGGCGCTAACTGTGGCGTTATCCCCGGGTGCGCGGCACTGTAATTTGCTTCCCTTCTCTTCCGCGCCTTTCCTTTACTACCCCCCATCGCTCCTTCACAGCTTTTTCTCTACTTCGAGAATCGGAAAACGCACAAGAGACCGACCAAAGATAGGTATCTGCGATCAGAAGAATAAATGAAGAACAAGTGTGGCCAACAAAAAGACATAAAAAACGAAGAGCAAAGCAAAGCGAATGCGGAGATGGAGTCGCGCCTCGCTACTGCAACTGCGACAGCCATCGCTCTCGGGGCTTGCTACCCGCTCCAAAGCACCATCATCCAGGTCCTGATTGAGGGCCTGAGATGAGACCACGTATCCAAAATCCATGTCTCAATCCAAGAGTCGTCAGGTCAGAGGTCTAAAGTCTAAACCAGTCATGGGCGGTTATCAGAAGCAGGCCATGAGGTTATCATGGCGGTTATCATCAGCAGGAACAGACGCCCATGAGGTCATCAGGTGAAGATGACAAAAGAGCAAGTGGTTGATGGATCCTTTTCTTTTCTTAATGGCTATGAGTGTGTTTTTGTTTGTTGCAAGTTCATGTTGTTGAAGAAATTGGTGGTGTTGCATTTGTGTGATTTAACTCATAACGATGGACATTTGTTTGTTTGTTGTTTTTATGATCTTTGGTGATGGGGAAGCTCAAGGGGACGCATTGGTGTTGGAATTCAAGGAAGGAGCACATGACAAAGCGAATAAAAGGGACACCTTGTTAAAGAGTTAAGTACCTAGTTTTTTGTACAAAATGCTCCATTTGAGGAAATAAGTTTTGTTTTTGCCTAGACTATATAAAATACCCATTGGGAGTCTATGTTGTGTAGGATCGCAACGTGAATACCTAGCGGAAGTGATGAAGATCCTTAAGGGACAAGATGCTAGTTTGAAGAGGGGATTGGAATTGTTAGATTGTGTGGGTGTTAGGTGTGTCAACTAAAAACCTTGGGAATTCACATTCAAGAAGAGACTCAGCTTGTTAGGAACTCTAAAAATATGGGTTGTGCATTGCCCTAAGAACTTTGGGGAGAAGTGAAATTTGTTAACAATGACAATGTCAAACAATATTCTTATCAAAATTATCTGAATGTAGCTATGGGTTACTATGGGGTTATGTGGGAATGATGAATTGATTTGATGTCAAGAGAAGACCATGATAACCAAATGAGAGATGTTTGAAAAGATTTGATCCACCAAGTCTCCATTCTTATCATGTTTTCGTGGTTTATGTAGATCAATTGGTTAAGATAATAGATTACTCGAAGTTACTATTAGATAGGATGATGTATGTAGCAATGTTTTACACCATCAAAATTGTTGAATAATTTAGAAATTTCTGAACTTGAAATCATTTTTCTTCAACAATATCATGACTTGGTTTGGGGCAATATACAGTGAATTGTTGTGATAATTATCACAATCTTTTTTTTTTGCTACAAAACCATGGTGGTGTGATGTGGAATTAAGGTTAAAGTGTGTGCATATCATCCACATTAGTTGCATCGTTTGGGTTCACCAACTTTTTGGATTTCATCACCCATGTTTGAAGCATAGTGTGGTTGTACGTGACAACTTCCAATGATTATTGGCACTATGCAATTTACTTCTTGTTTTTTTTTGTTTGGATTTGTTTGTTATTGATTATGCATGACAAGTTGTTTCTATGTTTTCGACAATGCTTGGTGTTGGATGCTTGGAAGGGCATTCTTCATTGCAAGGCAAAAATGGGCGCCATGGGATTAGTCTCGTTTTTGCAATGTTCGGTGGAGGTGAAGTTATTTGAAGAGGCCTCTAATATTGTGAAAATAGCGAAGTTCTCATGCAAATTGTTCTTATGCAAAAAGATTTCTAGAATTGTAACTAGCTAAATAGTTGGAGCTTTGTGAATTCTGAGATGGAGATCTATACTCTAGATGCAACACATACTTTTTGTTACACTTGTGTTGCATTTTAGATAAAACAAGTTAGGAATGCATTTTAGGGGTCAATTTTGGGGAAGTGATTTTAGGCTCTAAGGATTTCGAGAGCGGTCTGATGGTTATGAAGATTCTATGATGTTATTGGTGTTCTTGAAATCGTGTTTTGGGAATTGTGAAGAAGGGAAAGAATACCTAGATGATAGGGAATTCTGAAAGAAGAACTACACTGGGATAAATCTCACATTGTTGAAATCATTAGTTAAGCCTATTGTAATCCCTATCCTTTGTCCACTTCCACCCTGTTAGTTCATATTGTAATGCCTAGATTGTTGTGTGTGTGTGGAGATTACAATGCATTGATTGTGTGTTTGCAGCAAAATTACATGTCTGAAATTTAGAGATGTTGTATGTGTTCTTGCTGCAATTGAACTCTTTGTTTTTATGTTGGGATCCTCGTGGTTGTGTTGGCAAGTATGTTCTATGATGTTGGGAATTGCCATCATAAGATGGATTAGCTTATGAAAGTGAAGTCGGAATGAGTTAATCCCTGAAGATGCGTAGATTTACTCAACTTAGGCTAGAAAGGTAGGATGCTAGGCAGCTCATACATAATTGGATCAGTGGTAATGATGAAGATGTAGAATTCATTAGGTAGATCATGCACATGTTCATGTTGTAAAGCTCACATTGTGATTGTTGATCCAATCTGTGATTATCTCCGGGACTACCTCTTTGTTGTTCCTTGTTTTTCGTGTTACATTGGTGGTCAAAAACAAATTGAAACATAAATAAATAGTTGCAATAAGACCGCCTGTTCTTTCAAGAAGGTGGTGGCTTCCCCCAATCCAAGCCGTGATGAGTCTTGTGAGGTCAAGTTTATTCATGGCTCGTTCTAGCATCAAAAGTGCTCAAACTATGCACTAACCAACTTGTTACCTGATTTGTGCAAGTTCGAATGAATGATTGAAGTGCTTGTCAATCTTCCTAGTTCCATCTCGAAGATCGGTTCTTTGAAGAACGGTTATCAGTTCTTTTGAGGATTTCGAAATAACTGGAACAAGAAATTTTTTTTCTCTATTCTTTTTCCAAAAAAGAACCGTTGGTTCTCTGATTCTAAAATGTGTGATAATCGGAATCAGTCACTATCTAATCATAAAGTATATGAAATTTGAAACCGACGATCATTGGAAAAGTCAAATACCCACTGAGTACTAGACCCGCAAGGCGATTGCTAGGGCGATTCTTTTTGCTCATAATTGCCGCTCGCAAAAACTAAAGAACTGGATTTGACATGTAACCATGATGATCACTACAAAATTGGAACATAACAATAAGACCACCAATCCTTCTAACATGTAGAAATACAACTGAGCGGTTGTTTTGGACTGATATTTGAAAACGAGAACTAGCAGCTGTCTGTTCTAAAATATTGGAAAAATAGGAAATAAGGAACCGGCGGTGATAAACAAAGTTAAATACCCGCCGACCGCTGGATCTAAATTCTTGAAGTGAGTGGTAGTAACAGAAACTCTCATCCAGGTTTAGGGTTTACGGATGAAAGCATCAATGTTGAATGATTTAGGGTTAGGGTTGAAAGCTTTCCGCTCTCTGTTTGTCTGCAAGAGATTCTGGGCTTCTGTGATTCTTCAGAAGAGCTGCAATCCGTGATCACAGTTGTGCTGTTTTGTTCTGTAGGGTTGGATTTGGCTTTTGTTGTAGGTGTGGGAAGCTTATATTGCTGATTTTTCTGCGGAGCAAAGGTCATTGTTGTTGTTTTTTTTTTTTTTTTGGAGGTTTTGTGTTGTTTTGGAGCGGAAGGGGGAAAGGAAGAAGCCATGCTTCGAATAGTGAAGCCCAAGACGAAGAGGGCGAAGCGTGAGCTCGAGAAGCGAGCACCGAAGCTCGAGGAGAATACGAAGAAGCTACTCCTTTTGCATGGCACGAAGGTGAGCAGCGTTTTGAGAGGAGTGCTCGCAGACCTGTTCCATCTCCGAAAAGCGGAGGGGAGGGCAATCAAGTACTCCAAGAAGAATGACGGCGTGCGACCTTTCGAAGGAGGAGGCGAAACCTCGCTCGAGTTTCTGTCGCAGAAGACGGATTGCAGCCAGTTTGCTTTTGGATCGCATTCCAAGAAGAGACCGCACAATCTAGTCCTGGGAAGAATGTTTGACTACCATGTATACGACATGATTGAGGTTGGGGTGGAAAGATACAAGTCGCTAGAATCTCTGGGTGGTGGAAAGAAGGCCTCACCGCAACCAGGTTCAAAACCTTGCTTCGCATTCATTGGAGAAGCTTTTGAAGCTCGGCCTGAGTTTCGCCACCTGAAGGAGCTTCTTGTGGATTTGTTTCGAGGTGAGGTCGTAGAAACCCTAAATCTTCAAGGACTAGACCGTGTGTTTCTCTGCACTGCGGCTGGTGACAAGGTTTTGTTTAGACACTGTGCAATCCGGCTCAAGAAATCAGGCTCAAAGGTGCCAAGAATTGAGCTTGTGGAGGTCGGCCCATCGATGGACATGGTGATTCGAAGGCACAGGGAGCCCAGCGATAATCTGAAGAAAGAAGCAATGCGGATCGTGCCTAAAACATCCAAGAAGAAAGTCAAGAATGTGAGTGGCGATCCTTTGGTTGGAAAGGTGGGGCGGATTTACATGCCAAAGCAAGATGTTGGTGAAATGGCATTAGCAAAAATGAAGGGTTTGAAGCGGGAGAGAAGAGAGGCAGCTGCTGCCAGGGCTGTTGCAGCAGATTCTGGCACTGAAGCTGCTCCTTCAAATTCCCCCAAGAAACAGCGCACTGAATGAGTTTTTGGAGTAATACAGTCAAGCTCAGAATGGCTCTGGAGCTGCTTCATGTTCAAATTCTCCCAAGAAGTAGCGCATTGAATAAGATGTCAGAGTAATATGTACAAGCTAATGTGGGCTTGCACAATCAATCTTGCTCTGAGCTTACAATTTTGCAGCTTTTGAAAGTTAAGCTCTTTGTTCTTGATCAGTTTTTGGCATGTGTCACAGACTTTGCATGCTATGTGACAGCTTGAGTTTGAGTCGGTACTGGTGCTGTGGTGAACCTTAATAGCACCTTTTCTCAGCATTGTGGCCCATGCCCTTGTTGGCATTTGTGTAGCATCAGTGAGCACCAGCTGTAGTGGTAGTTTCTGTGGCAAGAGGAATGTTGCTGGTCAATTCTACAGTTTTAGGTTCCTTAGTGGTTGATTGCAACAGAACAGGAGCAGCTTCATGCTCAACCTCCATAGTAGTCTATGCTTGTTGCTGGTGCCTGGTTGTGTCTGAGAAGGTTCTTACAAGGTTCTTTACATTCTGCAAACAAGTATTGTTTGTATGCACTTGTTGGCACTTCGGTTCTTGCAACTGTGGGATTGTGAGGAATCTGTTTGTAGACGAGCCAAAAGTGATTATGCAATGAGGCAAGGCAAATCAAGGTTTGGTGCTCTGGATTTGGGTTCAGAGATAGTTGTTCTCTGGAAAGTGCAGAATAGTCTGAGGAAGTTTGGTCATGTTAATTATTGTGTTTTGTGCTTCTGGCTGAATTTTTGGGCCTTGGATCTTGAAGATTTTTATTTTTTTGCAGTTCTATTTCCTTGTTTGTATCTGGTAATGTGGTGCACTTTGCATCCATTCAAGTTGCATTTTTCTGAAGTATTTTGTTGTGACAAAAAGGTGGTCAGGAGATATCTCATTGCTGCAGGTATTTAGAAGACTTTCTTGACCACTTGAACTACTTTCTCTGTCTGTTACAAGGTTGATTGGATTGTGTTTTATGGCAGTGCCCAAGCTTTTGTGTGAAACCATAATTTTATAAAATTGGTATCGATTGCTATTCGGGATTCAGATTGAATTTTTTGGCACCAATGGATGGAACCCATCCATTTATCACTCAGTTGTGAATGAACTCCAATTGAGTCTGTTTTATTGTTTACTGTTTACAATTTTACGTCCGTATGGGATCACAAAGTCCATTAGACGAAAGGTAGATCATGGAGGACAGATTATCCTATGGTACTAGCAGCATGTCACAAACTTGGACAAGGTGATCATGTTTGTAGTCTACATGAATTCAGCAAGAGTATGAGTTCAGCAAGAGTGCTCGTGTGAGTGAGGGGCAGGTTTGAACAAAAGTGTTCTCCAACTTTTTGTGTATTTGGACAAACAAGGAGTAGGTGTTCTTCATCTTTTACCTTCCCCAAGTCACAGTCTTGACAAAGCCTTTCTGCATATAGCATTATTTTAAATTGCGTGTTGTCATATCGAAATCGGACAAAAGCTTTTCGCAATTAAACACAGTTGATGTCACACAAGTAGCTTTCATTCTCATATGACATACCCTTGAAACGTAAGAATCTTGTCTATGTGTTAGTCTCGATCTTACGGTTGGTGAAGAGCTTTTCAATGAAAGCTAGTTGTATATTATCCTTCACCTTTTTTACACTCAACATTGTGTGAGAAAACCTAGAGGGGGTGGGGCTATAGCCTCCTGGTTGATTGGGTCTTCTGTCGTAAATCTAGCACCAACCAGTTGCATTAGATGTAGCGTGGCTAGCTCAGCCATTTGAACTCTCAGCCGTATGTTATGTGCGTTGCACCAAAGTACTTGGCTTTCCGCCAACCTCTCACCCTTGCTAGATAGGTCGGATGTATATGCGTTGTCCCATACCATCCAAACCGGCAGCCTTATTCCTTTGTAGTTTTTTTCAATGCCTGAAACAGCTCAACAAGTGTGATATTTGTGTTCAGGGTGTGGCTAGATGGAGGTTCAGTCACTTGAGCTGAGTGAATTCGTAGTCATATAGGTGGCAAAGACTGGCCAATTAGCCTATAGAAGCCTTCCAAAATCATAGCTGCACTGATCTTGTCCACAATGGGTGCCTTTGGTCAATATTTTTTCCATAACAAAAGCGCATCCACCTTAGCAAGTGCACACATATGTTGAGCTCTTGAACTTTCCCACAAATTCTTTTCCTTTTTAATAAAGTTTTAAGTTTATTTTTTTAATGTTTAACGACATGTGCGTCGGGGTTAGATTTCAGCTAGAACCTTAGTTCACGTTTTGCTATATGGTAATCAGCGTTAAACAAAGGTTTATTGTAATGTCTTTTTTTGCAGCTCCCTCCCGATGGCTTGTTGCCAAAAGTAGACTTTGTTACAGCCCCACGCACTGTTACAATAGGTCAGCTAACCCGTCTACCCCCAGATACCCAATAGAATCAACAACCCACAGGTTTTCAAAACTTGTTGTTAAGGCAAGCTAATATTCTCCGACTTTTGATTTATCATATTTGAACCTAGGCAAGAATTTTTTTATTACAACCGTATGTTGTGGTTCAACAAAGTTGCAATCGATGCTTAACCGTAGGCACAACGGCTTATGGTCAGAATCTCCCCCCATCGTGCGATAGTGTGTGTCATTTATTATCACCTCGAGGTGTGTAACAGCTTGCCAAACTGCAGGTGAGCCAATAATATAATTGACAGTGTTATGCCCCCCATTTTCTAAGCAAATGAATTCCCCTGATTCGTCCCAGGTTTCCGGCCATTGAGGATGAGCAACCCAGCATCACAGCATAGGTCCAGGAGCTCACAGCCCCAACCACCAACATTAACGTCGCGATTCTATCGTTTAGCCACAACATTTGGTTGCTTAGTCTCAATGAACTCAAGCACTTGTAATAGTTCACGAAGGTCACTAGTGTCAATGGTGTATGGTAGAACTGTAATACACGCATTAAAATCCCCTCCCAATAATATTATGCCCCTTAGAGTTTGAACTTTAATAATATATGCTGCCAGGTTTTGGAACAAGGATTCACTTTCATGTTTGGAGCCAACAGGGGCAGCATACTGCAGATAAATAAGTCAGGGGCAACACCCTTGCTAACTCCATAGATAAGAATCGTGGTTTCTTTCTTTCCACTATGATAAGTTTGGGTTAAGGTGGCTACGAAAGTAAGTAGCAACCTCCCGTTGTGTTTTATTGTTTTTGTTTTTCCGAGCTACATAGTGCATGCTACTACAAGTGAGTCAAACCGTTCAACATGTGACAAATGTTGACCTAGGAAGTGCCAAGTTTCGATTAATAAAACGAGGTCAGCACCTTGAAACAACTCTAATATTTACACCCCCATTTCCAGTTTATTTACACCAGCCCTGTGCATGTTCCATAATACCACGCATAGGTCTCTCTGGTCCCCGCACCCCTAAATAGAGGAAGGTGGGCAAATTTGAATGTCATCAATGAAAAACTGGATTGCGCGCCAGAAGGCATGTTTACCTACTGCCTTGGCCTCTTTGAATAACGGCCACGATTTCAACTTGTGCGTCTGTTGTGTGGGTGTGAGGTCCTCGTCCAGGCCCAACTTGGTCCCTGCTAAGCCCTTGCACCCTCGCAATCAATAATTGGGTTTCACCTTAGCCTTGTGAAGTTGCTTTGTGGAGACTAACACCAAAAAAAAATTAGGGATGAATGTAAGGTAAATTTGGTTTTAAACCAATACAATTTTTTAATATTTTACATTTAAATTTATGGCTATATATTGATAACCAAATTTAGGAATTTGGCCTAGTTTTACTTTTTTTCCCCTCACTTTTTGCCATTGAAACCCTCCAAAATCACTTCATTTTGAAAAAAATTTAAATACACTTGGTGGTGAAAATTTGCCAGTGAAAAAATAAGCTGATACCTAAAGATTGATTGATGACTGAAGACTTAAAGGCTCAGGGTTGGCCAGATCCTAGTGAGGGCTCTATTGTTTTTGGTGTCCAAAAAAAAGTTGAACCCCTCCTCATGGTGCATCTGACATGCTAATAATCATTAAAAACAAATTAGAAATGAGAAAGTTATGGCCCCCAAAATAAAGGGGGTCAAAAACTCAAAAATAAAAAACCACATAACACTACAAATTCTTTGTATGTTGTTTTGTAGCTATTAGAGTTCCAAGATGATTCATAAAATTTAAGGTGCCGCTCCTATATCACTTTAAATTGTTTTAAATGAATAAGGAATAGGAAAGTTATGAGGTTTGAAAGTAAGAAGGGTCCAAAGAGAAGGGGAAAAAAAATTGTTTTACAAGTTGGAAAGTTTTTTTTTTCTCTTGTTATTTTTTCATTACCCCTTTTCCTTTGCATTTCAAAGATGATTTCTAGAGCTTGAAGTAGTGCTCCCATAACATTTTAAATCACTCAAAATGAGCACATATGATGAAGATATAAATAAGATGAAGTTGGGCCTAGACCAAATCATAGGCAAGCGATCATTGATGGGCTAATCTACCCTATTATTAACAATTTTCTAAGCAGAGTGGTTTATTTGGGAATTTTTGCATAGCCAAAGTTGTGATTGGCACAATCATCCATAGGAAGCAATGTTTTTTTTTCCTAGATTTTTTATGTTGTGTCATTGACACTTTCCAACTTACATTCATCAAAATTCGTGGCAATTAATTTTCACGAATCCTCTTACAATTGGTTATATAGAACATTTGATTATATGAAATGTGGGGTACAAAACATTTTACATGTAGAATTTGTTGGCAACATGGATGCTCACATTTTGAGTGTATTTGTGTGAAAAGAAAATCCTATTAATATGAAACTTGTGACTGAAATTGTGCGTCACCAATGTAAATTTAGAGTACATGATGCTAACTTGAATGCATAATGTGATGGATTTGTTCCTACGAGATTGGAAAAACAAATAGCCCACAAGTGTATGTGTCATTATAGTTTTCAATCATGGCATCAATCAAATTTTCACAACTTCTATGTGCAAATTGATCAATTTGATGTGATCATGAATTTCTTACTATACTACCAGAAGAAAGAAAGAAACCCATCACACTCCTAGATTCATAGAGCAATAGACCTAGAACATTATATAATAACACATCATTGTTAGGGACTCAACACAATGCAAAACAACAATCATTAGGGTTGAATACATGTGACTTCTACCAAAGAACTAGGGATCACTTCGAGGGGGATTGAACCCCAGTCCATTTATGAACTCTCTTTGATTAAACTAGAAGGAGGTCCTACATAAAACAAGCCACCTTAGTATGTAAATGCCTTTCAAAATGTTAATCTATTGTATTAAGGTGGGTCAAATCTTTTGTAGTTTTTTTTTCCTTCAAACCCCAAAACAATAACCTACGAAAATGCCATTGTTTCACCTAGCCCAATTAGAAATCACATGCATGCCACCAAACATAAATTGTAAAAAATCAAATGCACAAGTTGTTGGAAAAAGTCCAACCTGACTTATGGGTATCCCAAAATTCCTTAAAATAGGGACATAAATGTTGCAAAATTTAGTTTTAAAAAACCATAGATCCACGATACAAAAAATTATAGATCGTGCTTCAAAAAACAAACAATGCAGACCATACTACTACTACCATATCTCTATAAGCCTTGACCTATTAATCTCCATTCTCCTTCCCCCACTCCCAAATTGCAATCTAGAAGGGGAATGCATTTAGCTTGTACAATTTTTGCACAAACATTTTGAACCCCTGGATGAATAGTCAAACAATTACAAAACTTTGATTTCATGAATTTCATTGTGAATAAGCTCTTCTCATTTTCGACACTACCCAATTCCATGATAATTGCTAGCTCCTCGAGCTTCAAATACTTTGACAATTGTGTAACCAATATGACATTTGAAACCAAACATCCCCACAACTTAGTTGCAAGTTACAATCAAGTGGTGGATGTAGGGCATCATGGTTATTGTTCTTTATAATTATACCAAAAAAACAACTCGTTGGTTAAGTAATGTTGGATCCAACAAACTAACAACCAAGGTACCATCTATTGATTTCAACTTAGGGTAGCAAAACTTTGCTTTTAAGATTGCCAAGTGACTAGGAAAGGTGTCCTTCACATTAGAGGCCTCCTAATACTTGGGATATATGATCCTTATTGAATTCATTATTTCATAGTTAGGGAAGCACCTAGAGAGCTCTTTCATTAACCCTTGAATTGCACATGTACATTGGTACTTTGCAAATTACATTGCGATTGCCCATTCATCCTTGGTCACCATAAACATAACACTCATAATGGAATCTATCTTATGTAACATATAAAAACAAGTGTGGAACTTAAATGCAACATATTCAATTTAACTTTTAAGCTCCATCCACCACACCATGTGCAAAACATTACAAATGTGATCCACCAAGTCATTGAAATTCTAAAATTGGGGTTGTTTGTACCTTTTCAATGAATATAAATCAGCAATACATAATATGATGGAGGTGACAAAATGTCCATGCCCTTGGCCATCTTGGATGAAGTTTACACTACCTCCATCATGGGCCATACATTAATCAATCCAAGGATAATGTCACAGTCACAAAACAACTCATAATTATTTTTTGCATTCCTAGCACTATCATCAACCACCTTGACCACAAGAGGTTTATACGCTTGCAAAACATGTTTGGCAAATGTAAATGTTGAAATCCATTTTGTCATAACATTACAAATGATCTTCCAACCTTTTGTTTCCAAATTTTTTGCCAACTTTGCAAGTTCCATATGCCTCTTAGGGAAATGACAAAAATACACATATATGGATTGTAGAAAGGTTTCGATCTTTGCAACCAATGCCAAGTTTGAAAACATTTGCACAGCCCAATTGTAGTTATGGGCCATGTGGTGGATTCTAATGACAAGGTGCATGTTTTTTTTAAAATTATACTATCACCGTTGCTTTCATAGCCAAGGCCATAGGATTCACCGACATTGTAGTCAAGTTGTTAAAGCCACCTCCTTTAGTGACCCTTTGCAATTTTAGAAGTATGGGAACCTTCTTGAAATTTTCAACCAAATAGTAATGGATTGATATCCAACTCCAGTTATCCACTATTGTGGTTTCGTCACAATTCAAGGTTATAAATCTTACCTTTTGAATAACATGTTTTGTTATAGGCAACACCATAATATGCATAGTGATTGCCATTTTCAACATCCAAAAAATTGATATTTTTAGACAAACTTCAAAACAAAGAAACCTTAATTTAATACACATTCTCCAAAATGGGATAAGATTTTATTAGGAAATTGAACATGTTATTAGAATTAAAGAAATATACTTAAAACGGAATTGAATACAAACTTATCGTCCACTAAAATCAATTCAATACATCTTTAAAATCTTTTCAACCTTAAAGAAATTCAAAAAACCCTTGCATGCATTCATAATTAATGAAAAGCCTCCCCTATTTAGAAGATGGAAAATGGTAACAAATTGAAGATTTTTTTTTTTGGAACTCTCTTTACATTCAACATTTGGTCAATCATAAAATTGGCCCAATAGTGCCATAAATACATTAATTTTTAACATGTTAACTATCAAAACTAGTATAATATTCACCAACCTTCTATTTAAGTTTAACATCTTTACATTGCCTTCTTCCATTGTGTTGATGCAACTCATCCAACTTTGACATTAACAAACATCAATATAAATTCTGCACTGCATATGGTGCAATTTAATTATCATCCACCACCACAACAAACTTAGCCCATGGGAACTTGGTAACCCATGTGCCTTGGAAAATTTTCAATATTTTCCATTCAATTTTCATTTTCTTTGATGCATGCACAACAAGGATAGAAAAACTTACAAGTTTGTCAATGTTAACTATAATAAAATCACTATAAGACCTTGAATTACATGTGGATGTACTTGAGTTTGATCTAGAAGGAAAAAATGCTTAAATATCCACTTACATGCTTCTAAATCTTGATTCTATCATTACACCTTCAAAACTTAAAGTACCAATACCACTTGGACTTCCCAAAAAAATTTGTGGAACTTGAAGTTGGCAAGGTTTTTTACAAGTGCCATGGCTCAAACAAAGACTTACAATGAAAACATATAGCTAGGAATCATTGAGGGAATGTAATAACAAAAAAAAATTGGGTTGAATTCAAAACTATTTTTTTCATTAAATGAAGGAAATCATTAGATGGAGGAAATATGCACCTACCCAACTATCTATACATGTAAATTAACCACCTTCATCATGCAAATGGACATGACTTATCAACACAACAAATGCAACCAACTTGCAATTGTAAAAAATAAAATGACTTCGATTTTTAAAAATATTTCCAATTGAAATTATTACCGTTGCCTTTTATGTAAATCTACAACTTGATAATTTAATATTTGCTTGTGTTTTCCAGGTTACACTTTGTGTAGGTTTGTAATAACAAATTATAGAAGATGAAACTTATGATTTTAAGTGCTTACCAACTTGCATGAAAATTGATAAGATTAAAGGCGAGGCATTTGAAGTTAGACAACAAGAAACAAAAATAATGTCATTAATAACTCAAGAAACATGGAATTGATGACACCAAATGAATGTCAAACTATTAAATTGCAAGGCAACAAATCAAGGCACATGCAAAATTTCAACAAGTTGGGTTTAATTTCACTTGTAATCACGACGTGATGGAAGCATCTAAGAAAAGGTGTTGTTTGTTTTTGAAGGACTTCTATTGAAATTGCATTGTTGAATGCAATAATGTACACACATCAAGAAGCACAAGTTGACTTCACAAATTACCTTTTTAGAATGCACAATTGAACATCTCCTAGACCCATCATTGGACCAAGAACAAATTAAGAGCAAGGATACCTTGTTGGAAAACTAGAAAATTATGTTTTTGCACTTCAACCTTGGGCATTAACACATGGTGACCATTAAATTTTTGTTCTCTTTGAAATTACTTTTTGTTCAAAATAAATGTCAAGATGTATATCAAATGTGAAAATATGCCATGAAGCACACAACTTAGGAAAAATATGGAACTTTATATTTAATGGTGAAGATTAAATAGAAAGACCACCTTCAAAGAGAAGATATTAGAAAAACATTTTAAGCTACCCTACATCGTATTCAATGCATGACAAAGAAAAGTTCAACAACATTAAAGGATTCAAGGGACATGAACACAACAACACTTATAGTGCAAGTGATAAAAAAAGAACTCTTTAAACCTATAGTGTAGTTAGTGACAAAAAGAAGTTCAACTACATTACAAGGTAAGTCAAGGGATGAACCTTAAACCTAACACTCAAAAATTGAAATGACAGAAAGAAGCTCCTTAAAACTATTTTGCAACCAATGATATAAAAAAAAACTCAACAACATCAAAGGGTTGCAGGGATGAAAACACTAACATTTGCAAATTGGAGAGAAGCTCCTTAAACCTTACATTGCAATTTAATGAAAGAAAACGTCAACACAATAAAAGGGTTGAAAGGATCCACACACCAACATTTACAAATTGAAGTGAAAAAAAATCAAGTTCCTTAAACCTTGCATTGTAGTTAATGCTAGAAAGAAATTCAATAACATCAAGGGGTTTAGGGATTAACGCACCAACATTTATTGATTGAAAAGCCAAAAAAATCAAGCCCCCTAAACCTTACATTGTAATCATTGATAAACATAAGTTCAACAACATTTAGGGATGGACATTACAACACGAGTGTACAAATGAAATTTATTGCACATTAAACCTTCATGTTGAACCTAGCCCAAACCTTATTGCATAATGCAAAAAAAAGGAAAAGTGTGCATACTTGTGAAATGATGTGTCACTTAAGCACTGCATAGTAAACCGAGAACCTTAAACACTTAGATTTGAGTTTTGCTTGAAAATTTATAAATAGAAACTCACACTTTGTGCATTTTTTGTGTAGGTTTATACTAACTCACCAACATTTAAATCTTTTTCCAATTCAATTGCAAACTACTAATCAACAAACCATGACTCTAATCTTCCTGCAAATTGACTACAAATTGCCGACTAGAAAGTCAAGATGAATTTCTAGATGCAACACATTATTTCATGCACACAAAAAAAACAAACCAACACAACTTGCCTTTTACAACACAACTTGCACTTGAATCCTTTTTTTTGTTTTTTATAATTAGGTGCTTAAACTTTGGAGGGCATGTACTCTGCAACACATTCTAGATTTAAACAGACATAAACATAGAATTTAATAAGATATTGAAGCACTCGAGAAATTAATTTCAAACACCCTTAAACATTCAATGAAATTGCTAGAGTAGGATCCTCTATTTGTAAGCTTCAAATGTCCCTTGCTTCTCCTCCTCCCATTTAAAACTCATACAAAAACATACCTAATAAGGGCCCATTTGAAGTTGAACTGCTTGCGATAGCTTTTCTCCCTTTAGCGAAGGTTGCTGACATCAAGTGCTTCACTGATGTAGTCTTTCTCGTGAGCCAAAATGGAAGAAGATAGAAAACTCGCGAAGGAAGACTTGTATGAAGGGAGGATAGCGTGGTTGGATGTAATGACATGGGGTTTCTATGCTTCAAAAGAGATGCAGCCATCGCAAACAATAGCAATGGCGATAGGAAGCAACTGGCAAATCTTGTAAACCCTAAAAGGCAACCGTGCGTATTTGGTGAAATTTCCAAATTTTTCTTGTTTTTTCTTGTTCGCTTGCCACTAATGGATTTTGCATTTTAGCAAAAATTCGCAACAAAAAAAAAAAACGCTGATAGGAAGCTATACCAAAAGTGGTGATCATGTGAAGATTTAGCCAAATCTGGTTATAAACCAGATATAAAGCACAAATCTTGAATCGCCTTTCTATATAATTTTTGGCTACATACTGAAAACTAAATGTAGAAATCCAACTAATTTTACTATCTTTTTCCTCATGTCTGGTGACTGAAAGTTCAAATAGCACTTCATTTTTAAGAAATTGGGTTTTAATTTCGCTTTTTTTAAAGAAATTTCGCCAGGAAAAAAACGGTCTAAGAAAAAGGCCGTTCCAACAAATTCACTTCGTTTCCGTTTTTTAAATTAAAATTTTCTCTTTTTGGCTAAATTTCACAAGTCAAAAACAGGGCTGGTGGTAGGTAGGTACTACTTGGATTCTGCCAAGGCTGCCAAGGCTGCCCAGGCAGCCCCTGCAAACCGCAGGTAGAAGGTAGGTAGATAGGTAGGTAGGTACCGGACGACATGGCTCAACGGCAAAAAAACAAACCAGAAAATTTGAAATCAACCGGATTCGTCGACTATCGTCCGATACGCATCCGGATTCCTCGACCGCCGTCCGATACGCATCTCCCTGCCGCCCTTCCCTTCCGATCTCGCGTTCGCAGACGCCGAAGCTCCTCGTCTCCTCTTCCTCCTCCTCTTCTCTGTGCTCTCCGATTCCCCCTTTGTCGCATTGCTTTGCTGCAGCAATCTACGACAAGGATTATGCCTGTTTGAACATGGCTGAAGGAAGATGGCTTAGTTTTATTGCTAATGGCAATGAAATTTTGCAGAACATAATGTTGTGTTGAGAGAAAGAATCGATTCTTGCTTGCTCGAGGGTTTGTGCAGAAGTCGTTTGCTGTTAGTTGTTGCGCTCTCTGGGAGAGCTTTATTGTTGTTGCGGTTCCTTTGATTTGTGAGATATGGCAACACCCAGTGCGCGTAAGGCGGGGTGGGGGCGAGGGATGCCGCAACAGCAGCAGCAAAAAGAGAATAGTAATGGGATGGAGACGCCGGTGGAGAAGAAGAGGAAAGTGACCGGCAAGGAGTTGGGGTCGGAGGGTGTGAAGCTGAGAACGCACAGACGGGCATTCGCTTCCATGATTAACATGCGTCTGGAGTCCAGTAGTAGTAGTAGTCCTGCTGGGAAAACTGTGCTGCAAGGTGAAGCTGCTGCTGTTGCTGGAGTCGGAGACGGCGGGATGTCTACATCCGCATCGGATGTCGAAGCTCTGTTGGGTATGAAGATGATGGGGAAAACAAAGTTCGATTTCAAGGTGAATTTTCTAAATCTTAGTTTTTGTGCTTTAGATGTATTTTTGAACATTGGTGGCGTTTAGAAGGATTGAGGAGGAAGTTGGACGTGGACATGGAGAGGAAGAAAATAGTGAAGTGCACAGATTTGTACTGTGGGCATTGGGGATGATCAGGGCAAGAGTGAACAGATGATGGACTACATCAAGAAGCTCCGAGCTTGCATTCGTGCATTCCAAGAGCTCGATACCACTCACAACTGTGAGAAGGAGGAGCTGATGAAGCAACTGAAGGATGAGAAACGGAGCCATGCTGAAACTGGTGACCATCACCACCACCTCCTTCTCTTCCAAAACCCCATTTGTCAATTCTGTGAGGAATGGGCATACTGCAGAGAGCACCACTGCTTTTTTGCAAAACCTTGGGCAGAGTCTTTGCATTGATAATGATGTCTATTGCATGTGTCTTGATGGTTGTGGCCAGACGTTGGGTGAAAACCCATCCATCCCCATAAGAGGTGTTGCATAAAAGAAGCTTGACAACAACTATGGTTGTTATGTGAGAACTTTTTTGCAGAGGAAGAAATGAGAAACAAGCAAGATATGCTGGAATCTGGGCTTGTTGACTTGAAGTCTTTATGTGCTGGTCTTGAAGAGCGCCTCAAATGTGCAGAGGCACAGACAGAGGTATTTATGCAGATATGGGATTTCTTGGAGGTGATGTCCTTTCTCAGATTTCTACTGGTTGATTGGGAGTTCTACTATCTTCTCATTCATTGGATTGGCACTTATTTGCAGGCACTTTTGCTGGCACGTAAAAAAGATATAGAGGCACTTCAGGCTAGTGAAAGAGAGCAAGCTAATCTCCACCAGAGTATTGAAAAACTTAATAAGGAGCTCATCGCATCTGCACAGCAAGTGGGTGTGTTACAAGATGTGAACAAAAGATTGCAGGAGTATAACACCTCACTACAGCAATATAATACCAAGCTACAGAGTGAAGCTAGTAGTGCTGCTGAAGCAATTTCCCGCACACAGAAGGAGAAGGTCGCAATAATGGAGAATCTAAGCACTCTACGTGGGCATTCAACTACACTCTCTTCACAACTTGACTCAGCCAAGGCAAGTCTACAAGAAAAGCTTTCACAGAACAAGTTGTTGATGGATGATACAGATCGCCTGAGGGTGGAGCTTCAGCGCATTTCAGAGGATCGAGACCAACGAGTGACTCAGGTGCTTTGTTTCACATTAGCCTTTCCATATGCAAATGCTTACTGTCAATGAAGGAGATTGACTGGACTAGAAGTCACAATGAATAAACATGGGTTTTGGTGACTGAGAATGTGTAGGTGCAAGCCCTCTTGGCAGAAAATGCCATGTATAAGGAGTGGAGTGGCAAATCTATTGCAGAAATGGAACTCCTGAGCAATAAGGCTGTTGTGCTGGAGGTACCTATTTGTCAAAGCTGTACATTCCTCATTTCTGGTGCATTACTTGTCTGATGTAATCTATTCCTCTTCAAGTGACTGTCCATGTGAATGTCTCTTGAAGATTGGCAGTGTCCTATCATCTTAACAAAACATGGCAGAAGATTCTAACATATTGTCTGGGGGGTTTTCAGGAAAGCTACTCATCTGCAAATGAGCATATTGCAATCCTCCGCCAACAGCTTGAAAATGCTCAACAAAGTCTGCAGGTTAACTTCAATTATTAGATTCCCTTGAGTTTTTGCTGATGGCCTTTCTGCAATCTGTAGAGCTGAGTCTGGCATGACAAGGGCAGAAACATAAATGGCAGTGACTATGGGGGGTGGCTTGTAGGTTGCAAAAGCCCAGTTGTCACAGGAGAAAGTTGACTGTGCCAAGCAACAAGCTCAGTATGCTGAACTCCAAGAGCGCCTGATGAAAGCAGAAAAAAAAGTCCAGGAGGGTGAGCTTCTCCGGCGCAAACTGCATAACACTATCTTGGTAAGTTTTCCCTACATTTGCTCCCTGCATTTTTTCAGTACCATAATTGTGCATGCTCTTTTGTTCTTCCTTCTCAGACCTGTTTGTTGTATGACCTCATCAAATATGTCTGAACCAATTTCAGGAACTGAAAGGAAATATTCGAGTATTCTGTAGAGTGCGACCTCTACTGCCTAATGATGAGGAGAAAGAGTCAATGCCAGTTGTACAATATCCAACTTCCAATGAGCTTCAGGGTGATGGTATTGAGCTCCTTCAGGCAACAGGTAATAGAACTGTTACAACATAAGGACATGGTTCGATCCAGCAGAGAATAATCTTCAACTATTGACCTGACATATGGTCAGCATGTACAATGGCTTTGGATCTGTTTGAACTTGATTGATAGAAGTGGATCTTGTTGTTTACAGGTGGGCAAAGACACTTCTTTTCATTTGACAAAGTGTTTGGACCAGAGGTGAAGCAAGAACAGGTCTTTGTAGAAATCTCACAGCTTGTCCAGAGTGCTCTTGATGGCTACAAGGTTCTTCTCTTTTCTCTCTCTCTTTTGTGCCCAGAAAATTGTATACACAGCATATCATGACTAGGGGCATAGGTACTGTTGGATTGAGCTTTCTAGCTGCTGATGAATGGGCCTACCCATTTCTGTTGCAGGTCTGTATGTTTGCATATGGGCAAACAGGATCTGGGAAGACTCATACAATGCTTGGCAATCCAGATGTTCCTGGAGAGGGAGGTGTAATTCCTAGATCATTAGAGCAAGTTTTCCAGTCAAGCCAGGCTCTCTCTGCTCAGGGCTGGAGCTTCCGTATGCAGGTTTGTGCTTATTGAAGAATTTGGTTCTCCTATGAGAATATCATGGACTCAGGATGAAAACTATGAAAGCTCATTTGAGCCGATTTTTGCAAGTCACTGCAAATTTCAGTGATTGTGTATCAAAGAGTGGAGAATTAATTATATCACTGAAATGTGGCAGGCATCCATGCTGGAGATATACAATGAGACAATCCGAGACTTGCTGGTGAAAGGGTCAGTGAACTCAGACAGTTCAAAACAGTACGTGGTAAAACATGACTCTAATGGGAACACCAGTGTCTCTGACCTCACACTTGTTGATGTTACCCACTGGAAGGAGGTATCTAATCTCCTTCATCAAGCATCCCAAAGCAGGTTCATTCCCTACTCCTGCAACCTGCATGTCTGACACTCCAGAATACTCAGAAGAAAAGCAGAGCATCCCTGTCACCTATCATGGGGGTAGTTGAACAAAACCTGAAATTATGATAGTGACTGAAGCCATTAGTGCCAATCCCTGGTACAGGACTTTCTTTGGTTGTCAAGTGTGATTCATTGTGGAAAAGACATGTTCATTATCTGGGCTAGACCCAATGTTGGATATTGTGACATTTTCAGTTATTTTATGTGGGAAGTTATTTCCACCACTCTGTGAGAGCTTGTACCTGGTCAATAAGGCACTATGACTTACCACTGTGTTTTTCCTGTATTGGATCCCTGTTTTGTAGGTCTGTAGGCAAGACTGCTATGAATGAGCAATCATCACGAAGCCATTGTGTGTTCACTCTCAGGATCTCTGGTGTCAATGAGGTACTACTTGGCTACAATCTGATGAAACTAGGAGAATACTCTGAATACTGTCCACAGATTTCAAGTTGATGCTACTGTTGCACTAATAGCATAGTCCTGCATTGCAGAGTACAGAGCAGCAGGTTCATGGAGTACTGAATCTCATTGATCTGGCTGGAAGTGAGCGTCTTTCACGCAGTGGTGCCACTGGGGATCGTCTCAAAGAAACTCAGGTACTTTTGTTTTCTTTCACAGTCTTGCTCCTGTGGTTCCCCCTCCAGTCTCAAGACTAACAAGAGCTGTATGTTGTGTGGCAGGCAATAAACAAAAGCTTGTCAAGTCTTGGAGATGTAATTATGGCCATTGCCAATAAGGAGCCCCATGTTCCCTACCGCAACTCCAAGCTCACATATCTTCTCCAAGTAAGAACTGGGTTAATGTTTTCAGTGAGGTTAGATGGTTTAGAATGTTGCCTTGTTAGGATGTTGGGTTCCTTGAAAGCTACACAGGCTTGAAGCTAAGTTGCTTAATCATTTTACACCTAACTTTCTCAACTGCTGTTCCTGATGTCTGCAGCCATGCCTTGGAGGGGACTCAAAGACACTGATGTTTGTCAACATTTCTCCAGACTCCAAGTCCTTCAATGAGTCTCTATGCTCCTTGAGGTTTGCAGCTAAGGTGAATGCTTGCGAAATTGGGATCCCTCGCCGTCAGATAGCTCAGGGACCCCGCATTTGTGAATCATAACTCTTTTCTACCTAGCTGGGAAATCCTCTTTTCTGCTTTTGAGGAATATTGGAAAGATGTTTGTGATAGAATCTTGAGTGAACATTGACAGTTCACACTTGGATGTACAGAGCAATAGGCTCACATTCACTTCTGTCATTGTAGCCCTTGTTTAATTCAGAGCTAAAAAGTGTTTGACCCTGCATGCCTGCAACTATCTCCACAGTTTCAGCTTCTTGCAATACAACAGGCACATGTACTGTTGTCTGATCAGTCATGCCATAGATTGGGTGGTTTACTTTCTGTTGAGCTGACCTTAAAATGGGTGCAGCTAATCAAGGGGGGGAGGGAAACCTGAGAGAGCATCATGTTTCGTATAAACACTGAGATTAGTGGAGAAGGAAATGCGCAGATGAGTTATCTCTATGTATATGTAGTCCTCTCAAGTGATGATGGGGGTGGAATGCCATCATCTGAAGAAGAGTATCTATGATCCCTTCGAGACATCCTGTAATTTCTTCTGCCTCTCCACTGGGAGCTGACATTCTGAAGAAACCATGGCATGCGTAATTTTTTTCAAAAGTTGAGGAATTGACTTGAATTTCAGACAGGTTCTAACTTCTAACTAGTGTTGGTCTGATATATGATGTTGGGATATTATCAGACATGTGCTCTTGTACCCTACTGTTCTGGTTTAGAATTTAGGCCTCAATTCAAACTAATGAGATGCATATAACTCTTGAACATGCATGCGGGTTTGCTTCTAACTCTTGAAATTTCATCATCATATAAGGTCAGTAGAAGGATTTTTCTTGAGACTGGCATGGGATGTGAACTGATTTTAATCTCAATAGTTTGTATGAGGTTGAAACTTAAAAGTTGAAATTGAATTTGAACTGGATGTTTACTTGGGTCCACTGGATGTTTTTGAGTTGGTCACATGGATTAAAAGACAATTGGAAAAACATTGGATATCTTGGACAAAACCATCCTATGAGACTGGTGTATAATCTATGACAATTTTATACTTAGCAAACAGTATGGATTGAATGTAATCATGCATCCCAAAAATAAGCTTAATGTCAGTCTCATGAATCACATTGCACTAGGCTAAGTTGGATCCCAATATTGTCTCAACTGGAGTTCATTCATCACTGGTTTGGGTGCTAGTTCACTTGCTCCCCATCAACTGGAGTGGTAGACAGGTAGGATAATAGGCTACTAAGCAAGGCCTTAGTAACAGGTAAGGCCTACCAGCACATAACATGGTAAGAGCTTAAAACCCCAAACATGCTCATTGAAAAGCATACCTAACAATTCTATTAAATTATGGAGAGTGGCAAGCACATGTAATTAATTATGAGAATAAAGTCAGCTTGGATGAGTTCTACAATTGAAGGAACCCTCAAAATTGGCATAATATGCCCTCAAAATCCTTTACATTGTGCTACACCCATTCTGCAAATATGGTAAATCCAAACAATTTTACTATCATACCCCTTGCGAGAGTTCGGAATTTAGCAGCAGTAGATACACATCACAAACTCCAATGAGAAGTTTCTATGGCTTCAAGTTTGAAAGTCATATCAGGATTGTACCTGAGCAAGAGATCTGCTTGATTTCCATTTTACTAAATACTTTGAACTTTTTGTTCCACAATAATGATAAAATTGTGGTGATTGGGCTTCACTTTGGGAGACTAAAGTCATGAAGAGTTAGTTTGTTGAGGCTTGTAAGGATGCCAGCACTAACATTAAGCCACACCCATGTTGAAAATCTTGTGAACATGACAACATGAAAATGAGGAGGTTGTGATCCTTTGTTTGGACTGCCACTCTTCTCCATCACCATTACATGGTTTTGTGTCGGGTCTTGATCTAGCTTTGGAGGAATGGGATGGACAGATTCACACTCATAGGCAATTGGAGTCAGCTTCCTCCAATGAAATGACCTTGTCATTTAGCAAAGTGAGCACCTTTTACAGATCTATACATAATATGTCATCTACCCATGACAAGTACTTGTGGTCTGTAACTTAAAAGAAGAATAGTTGGAAGATAACTCACCATCAACAGTGGACACTACAAATATCCCTGTTTTGATTTCCTCATACTTTCACTGAAATCTCCCTGTTTTGATTTCTTCATAGGAGCCTGCACCTCATCAGTTTAGCATTTCCTTGACTTCCTCATGCAAATTTTGCATCTTATCATCTTGTTTAAACATCCCCTAGTGAATGTAACCTCCAATTTTTTCAGTGATAGCTTTTTCCTATATTAATTGAAGCAATTGCTTAAGCCAGAGGGTTTTAGAGTCAAATACCTAAAGGTAAGGCCTTGGCATCTACAAAGTGGACACTACAAATATTACTGTTTTGCCATAACCTGGTTCGTCATATATACCAGAGTCTTTGTCCTCCAGTAAACATAGACAAATCTGTAGAATATGCCAGAAAAGTACATAAGTGACCAGAAACCAAGTACTTAACTAGATTGAAGCTTTGAAAGGACCATCAGGTGTATGGCAAAAACCTGTACTGGCAAGTAGCCCATTAGCATGATCTTTTTTGACCGTTCCAACAAGCTTACATTTCCAGCTTTCAGAATGTGAGCAACAGATTCAACACTTCATCAAGAGGTCAGTCTCAATTGAAACCTAGGCAGGTTCTAGCAAATTTTCAAACCTGTTGCAGCATATCAAAGATAGTGTCACTCACAATTTGGTTTACACTTTGGAAGTCTTGAGTAGCGAATGGAACGCCTCCTGTGGAATGTCAACAGACCCTACACGTTTCATCCGCTTCTTGCCTTCTTTTTGCTTCTCAAGAAGCTTCCTCTTGCGGCTTACGTCACCACCATAGCATTTAGCAAGCACATTCTTCCGCATTGCTGGTATCCTGAAAAAATACAAACATTGTCACTTAGAACCTAAGCCCAGTTCTGACACAAAACAAATAAATCAATAAGCAAAACATTTGTCAACAAAAAATATAGAAACATAAAAGTTTGGCAGCAACCCAGAGAGATTTGAGTCACTCACGTCTCACGTGCAACAACTTTGCTGCCAATTGCAGCTTGAATTGCCACCTCAAACATTTGCCTGCATTGGCCCTAAATGAGACTCACATTAACAGGATAACTTTATAGCAGTAATAGTTCCTGCAATTGAGTTCATGACAATTTTCCTTGATCTCGATAAGAGCAATAAAGTTTCAGCAACATTTGAAACATGACACAAATACATTCATAAGTAACGAGAACTCCATATTTATGATATTAGTCAACTGGAGTGGAATTGAGAGATCACCCAATAATGGGGTCATTGAGATTTCAGATCCAAAGTAAATCAGCAATATGAAAATGAGGAGACTCAACCCAAAACCTAACATATGTTACAAAATATAAACCATCAAGCTATTGGAATTTGTGGCCACTTAAAGATGTGATTGTCCATTAAGAAAAGAACTAACCTGTCGAGAACATTCTTGAGTTTGTCACAGAGTTCACGGCCTATTCGATGAGCCTTAGAGCGATGAACAATAGTAGCCAGTGCATCCACAGCTTGTCCATTCAACAGAACATCAAGCTTCACTAAATCTGATGATTGGTACCTGGAAAAGCATAACAATCCTTAAAACTCTTGTACCCAGTAGTCTTCCATTGAACTCATCTGAACCCACCCATCTCCCTTAAGATACCCAGACTTTGTTGTCTTCATAGTTTGCAATCATGCAAATCTAGAGCTTGCTGAAGTTTCCCTAGATGAAAAGACTTCTCCAAATCAACGATGCACCATATGAGAGCCACTTACTCAGCTTCTTCATAGTCAAAGGAGGCATAACCAGATGTGATGCTCTTCAGCTCATTGTAGAAGTCAATAACCACTTCACACAATGGTAGCCTATACTTCAGCATTGCTCGCTGCCTGCATTCACACTCACCCAATGTCACAGGCTAATCAATTCAGACAGCTTTACATACTACCAACAAAATGTCTACTTGCTGCTGACTCTTCCCTGTGCAAGGTGACAAAGTAACACTTCTTTGGGTGGATAAGAACATGCTGCTACTCCTAATGTAACATGATCAACACACAGTGAATCACTGTAATTGAAGATGAATGATCCATGGGCTGCACAACAATGCTGTGAGCTTACAAATTATCAAGACCTGAAGACCACACTGAATTGAAGGGAATGTGATATGCATCAACACAGAGAGAGAGAGTGCAATAGGAAACCCCAAAAAATTACCCATCAACAAAGGAATACTCAATTTGCTGGCCCCGTCTCTCTGAGCATAGTGTCATTAGGCTGCCTACATATCTGCACAATCATAGCAACTGAAATTATTTTGAAGAAAATTATGACCTGAAGAATCTTCACAAACTGAGCAATCTCAAAAAACATCTACATGTGAATCAAAACAAAGCAACAGACTAACTGCTTTTACTTTGCAGGGCATCTCATTAGTACACTTCAGCAGCCAGTTTCTCTACTCTCAAAACACACAATCTAAAAGCAATGACAGGAACCCCCTATGAACAAGCATACCACACCCAAAAATAGAATTCAACAGGTTACAGCACTCCACAATAAAAAAAGTCTGATCACACCAAGGGATGTATGGAATATACCTATGTAAAGCATGAGAAAGGAAGGGAGCTTACTCACTGGGAGTAATGATTGTGGCCATCACTGTTGGCTCCCAGCATGTGAGAATCCGTTTCCCAGAATTTGATGTCAATGCTGCAGGATTCTGGACATTAAGTTTGCTGCAAAATAGAGAGCAAAAGAAGCTTTTTAAACTAACTGAAACATCAGTTGCCCTAAGCTTCGGCCTTATTACATTTGCACACATAGAAAACAGTCACGAAGGAAGGCAACCAGACAGAGATGATTTGCACTTCTAATTAGTCCAGTATCAAGCTAAAAAGCTGCCACCTTGCCTGAGATGGAGCCCAGTTACAAGCAACCACATGGATAAGTAAGCCCTAACTGCTTCATTGCTCACCTTCCATCAGCATATTCAAAGATATAAGGAACTGTTGGTGTTGTTGTAATCACTTGGGCCCCATGTTCCTGCACCACACTGACCTCTGAAGAGTAAATTTGCATAGCCTACCACAAAATAAAGTAAAACATAGTGTTGCATGAACCATGCAAATACATGTGCCTTTCCAACTTCACACACAAACCCTGGAATAAACCATTTTGAACTACCCCCTGACATTTGGGCTTTTCTTCATGAATTGATACAGTAGAAAATTCACTATAACTAGGTTTCTAACAGTGTTGGGCAGTTACCTGGTTTGGCCAGTTAGAACTGCTGATTCCAGTTCAAGTTAGTAAAACCTGACCGGGACATGGGTCTGAAGCTGGAACCAGAACAGAGTCTAAAACCAGACCCAGTTCTGGAACCAGAACCTAACCTGGACCCAGAACTAGAACCAGAACTGGAACTGGAATTTTTGAAAATATTTTTTTGGGGGTAAAATGTCTAGAACCAGGGGCTAACCGGCAATTAACCACAAGTTCTGGACTGGGTTACCCAGAACCATCTGATTTCTAGAACTGGAACTGGAACTGGAACCTTCATTAATTTTTTTCAAGAACCAGACCAGAACCAGACCAAGGGTTCCATTTTTTGGAACCAGAACCAGATCTGTTCTAAATTATTTTTTAAGAACTGGAACTGGAGGTTCTTCATAAAAGTCATGAACTGCCCAACACTGAAGAGGCAATCAAAACAGAAGAGAGAACTTTCCAAATGATTCCCAAGTTAATACAAAAAAAATTCCCACAAATGGCTTACTTGCTCTAATCGCTGATGGAAAACATCCATGTGAAGAAGTCCCAGAAAACCACACCTGAAAGGGTAGAACAGGCACACATTAAAATTGACAATGACATATGAAAGCTGTCACGATATTACTAATCTTGAAAAACAGTGGCAGTGTGTTTCTAGCATTGCACAAAAGTTGACCTGAACTTCTGGAATATACAAACCAACATCATTCTTGCCATCACAGGGCCAAACCTGAATCCAATACCCAATGCTCCACTGCTCTCCTTTGTAACTGAAACACTCGCATCATTACAAGTTAAACGCTCAATTGCATGGCAAAGGGCATCATAATCAGAACCATCTGCAGGATATACCCCAGCAAACACCATATGCTTCGCAGGCTTGAATCCTGAAACAAAGATCAGAAACACACATGGTTTTGGTAGTGATCACACAACAAGAAGCCATTGCCTGATCATACATGTAAACAGAGCTCCAGAAAACATAAATCACACTGTTATTGGTCTTTGATGGAAAGTTGGCAATAAGATCTTGCTTTAGACTTGGGATGCTAAAATGTGAGGAACTTTGGGTGTTTTGACATTCATGAAGTTTTCTCATGGTTCACATGATGTCAGGCCATTCAAATGCATCTTATGTTGATACTAATGACAGAACCCACTTTGCTCAACAGAGTGTCAAAGCAGAGGCCACAAATAATTCTAAAAACAAGGTGAACAACTGCTGAACCTTACCTGGCAGAGGCTCAACCACCATGGAAGCCTGATACAATGTGTCCCCAATTCGTGCCTCCCGGGTGGACCGCATTCCAGACACTACATATCTGCCAACAACCACAATAATCGAGTTGTAACCAGCTCAATTATCATGCACTGATATCATACTTCCCAGTTTCATATTGAAAGATTTACATACTTCTTGAGTTCACCAGTCTGAGACCTGCTCCTTGATCCACCACTTGTTTATCTCAACTATGTTACTGGATAAGTCAGCATGTGGTAACCTCTACAAAGTATTTCAACCAAAGATCATCACCTTGTTTTGCAATGCGTTGAAGCACTTCTGGAGAGTCAATTAAACATAGGCACATTATTTTGTCTTTGGATAGGTAATGAGCTAACCAAGTCAGGAGTATCAGGTTGAGTGGATAAAAGTAGAGTACAGGGTGCTTGAAAATTACCCAACCTGCCCAGTCAAAAGTATCCCGGTAGGTGTCAATTCTGGATACAGGATCCCAATGTCCATAACTTCATATCTTTGCCGGGTGACTGCAGACTCGATCTTGTCACCCCTTTTTAAGACCCCGTCAACAATTGCAACATGACAGATCACACCTTTATACTCATCGTAGTATGAGTCCAGCAAAAGCATGCGAAGAGGAGCATTCACAACCCCTTTTGGATGCGGAATTCGCTTGATCACTGCTGGCAGAACATGCTCAAGTCCTTGTCCAGTTTTGGCAGATGTCAAAAGAACTTTTTGTGGGTCAATATCAAACATTGTTTTTAGCTGAGTTTTGACTCCTTCAGGATCAGCATTCAGTTGATCAATTTTGTTGATCACGGGAATGATTGCCAAATCAGCCTCAAATGCCAAGAAGAAGTTTGCCACAGTTTGTGCTTGCACACCTTGTGCAGCATCTACAAGAAGAAGAACACCTTGGCAGGCAGCTAGAGATCGTGAAACCTCATAGCTAAAGTCCACATGGCCAGGTGTATCAATCAGGTTCAGAAGGAACCGCCCCGGTGAGCTCCCAATGCCTCCAGAACCATAGTTATAAAACATGGTCGCCGTCTGAGCTTTGACTGTAATACCTCTCTCTCTTTCCACCTGCACTTGGAAAGCAAACAAGCCAATTACCAGAAAGTACTCCATAATCTGTGCATTTCCTTTGCAATATTGCAAAGTGGATCCTTAAACCAATTGCAACATGACAAGTCTCAAGAATCACCATGGAAATGAGATACCCCACAGACCACTATTGTAAGAAGATAAGGCTTCAAGTAGATGGATCTGACAAAGACCCATCCAAAGATTGTGGTTCAGGAGAGGGTTTAGGGTTAGGGTTTAGGGTCTAAATCAAGACCCATCATGTACATGTGAAATCATGCAAATCAACTAAGGAAACTAGCATTCAGGCAGGAAAATAAGCAGGAAAAGGAGAAATCAACAATTGAAGAGGATCAGTATCCAAAGAACAAGAGATCAGAACACAACCAGGATATGGGAAACTGGATTCTTTCACAGTTTTGTTGTTGTACCTGGAGTTTGTCGAGGAACTGAGGTTGGCCAAGACCTTTGCGAATGGTGCCCGTCAGTTCCAGCAAGCGATCCGCCAACGTCGATTTGCCATGATCGACATGTGCGATGATGGAGAAGTTCCTGACCAAGTGTGGTGGATATTGAGTCAAGTCGATCCTCTCCTCTTTCTCTCCTACTACTACTACCACTTCTTCTAACGGCACCGTCGAGAAACTGTTACAACGACACTTCCCTTCCAGCAAACTAGTTACAGCCCTTGGCACCTTCCACCTACTACGATTACAAAGCTCCCAAGAAGAAGAGGCTTGAGACATGCAAGGGATGGAGGCGAGCCTCAGAGCTTCTTGCGGTAGCTTTTTAGCAATCGAGGACACCACCTGCGCAGTTCGCCGGACACTGAACCGCACCATCTCTGGACACACACAAACGTGCCTCTCTGAAACAAACAAACGCAGACACCAACAACCCTAACTCCCAGCAAGCGTAGTACTCATAGCTCTTCTCAAGCCGCTCAATCTGCGACAACTACCGAAACTGCTTGCAATCTCTGATTTGGAGCATTCCTGCAATTTGGTGAAGCTCTTCATAATGCAACTAACCTTGGCTCCATTGCAAATCGAGCAGTGATTCCGGTGTGGTGAGCGTCCATCGCCATCGCTTGCCTTCTTCATGACATTCTTCTTCGTAGCCCCTGTCGTCACTCCCTAACGATAACGTGTAAGGGTTTTTAGGGTTTAGGGTTCTCTCGTGTAAGGGTTTTTTTAGGGTTTAGGGTTCTTTAGTGTAAGGGCTTTTAAGGGTTTAGGGTTCTTTAGGGTAATGGCTTTTAGGTGTAAGTGATTTTAGGGGTTTAGGGTACTATAGTGGGAGGACTTTCAAGGGTTTCAGGGTATCTAATAAAGAATTTTCAACACTGATTTAAAGGGTTTTTTTTAGGGTTTAGGGTTCTTTAGTGTAAGGGCTTTTAATGGATTAGGGTACTTTAGGGTAAGGGTTTTTTAGGTGTAAGTGATTTTAGGGTTTAGGGTAGTATAGTGGAAGGATTTTCAAGGGTTTTAGGGCATCTAATAAAGCATTTTCAACAATACTTAATTTAAAGCATTTTCCTCTAAATCCATCATTGTTTCTTATAGTTGTACATTTTCCGAAATCAGCAGTGTGTTTATAAATAAAGTTTTGCAACATTTTGATCATTTTTAACAATAGTGAACGTCTAACCGATTTCAAAATAAATTCGCTTGAATGTGCTCAGATGAAATTGAATGAGTTCGATCTAGTTTTGCTATCTCATCATCCTTTGCTTGATTTTGGTTGAAATTTTTATCAAAGAATTACAAGTTTACAAACTTTGAATCCAATTGAATTTGTAAATCAATTCATGGATAAGTAGATTGAACCAAATTTCTAACTAAAGGCTAAAATAAAAAGCAAAATGATCGTTAAATGGACTTAGGTTTTTAATAAATCATTGGGAAGATATTCAATGTGTGCACCCAATCAAAAGCTTTTCAAATTAAAAACATTGAAATATTTCCTTTCTGGATCAATTTAAATACAAAAAAACCAATTTCATCTTAGAGGTGTTTAGGAGTTAAAGAAGCTTCTTCTTTCAAAGTATTGTGTATTAGCCACAATTTTACTTGTGGTGGTGGAGATGTTATTAGTTAGGGTTTAGGTTCATTGCATGCATGAAACCTTAACAAACTCTTATCATATGTCATCATTTTTTGGTCAAGTATTTTTCTTAAGACATTTTAAATTCCATGTGTGCAATATTGTGAATTGAAAATCTAATTTTTTCCTCTTGTCAATGTGCCATACTTGAGGCATTATGATTTATTTTATTTACCCATAGTTTGCCTATTTATAGCAATGAAGGAAATAATAGTTGGATAAAAGTTATAAAATATTTATTTCACCTTCACCTTATAAACAAGGTAAATGTTGGTCATTTACCTTTACCATTAATCACATGATTATAATTTTGCAAGCCTTATACCTTCACCTAATTTGGAATTTTTTTTTAAGCTTATATATTTTAACTTAAGTTATACACTATTTGATAATTCATATTTACTTTTATTTTTCTAAAAAAGTAAAATTGATATACATGTGCAATATTACAAAATCTTGCAAAAACATCTAAATTGAATGGTTCAAAGCTAGACCAACTACTCCGATAGCATTCATTCGTAAACTAGCTATTTTTGCTTTATTTGCAGGATTCTACTATTGGATAGCGCAAGGTATGATACTTGCTAATCTTGCTGGAGACGGACGTCTCTTTGTTGGGCCTATTATGTTAATCCTTGCTTCAGCAATCGTTATCTTAGGACACGACCATGGAAACTTTAAGGCCAGGAAATTTACCGTCAAGGAGAGTAGGATAACGAACTTCAATAATGGATGCATGCCTGTAGTCAAGTATACTTGCCACAATTTAAGGGTGCCGAGTGTAGATCATTTTTGCCATGTATGTACCATTTCCCTCACCGATCCAAGGGAAGGAGAGGCCTCGTATAGTGGACACCCTAGAAATGATACGTTGGGAAGAAAAATCTTAAACTCACCACAACTAAATCAATGCTTAGAAGGCTCTCTAAATGGGACTGGAAACGGTCGAAACAAGGTTAAAGTAACTATCACCAGGACTTATCAAGGGAACCTGATTGGGCCAACGATGACTTGATAACCTTGACTTCTATCTGAGAGTTTTTAAGAAGAAGTAAGGCATATTGAATATGCCTTATTCTATGAAAAAGTAATTAAGGCGAGTCTACATATTGTTTTAGATTGTCTTTCAACTGACAATATACGTAAGTTTTTTATTGATGGAAAATACAGGAAATTTATTGACATCATTTCAGACCCCCAAATCTAGATTGTTGTATATGAACACCTAAAGTCAAAACCAGGAAACATCAAAAACCTAAGAAAAACATTAAAAAAGAAACCTTGGAAGAAATGAGTATGAAATGGATTTACTGGACATCTGAAAAGCTATAGGAGGTTTTTTTAATTTCAACTTTCCAAACACATCCTAGTACCAAAACCCGGTAAAGTAAAAAAACGACCCTTAACCATGGCGAGTCTTAAAGACAAAATGGTGTAGGGGGCCATGAAAATAATGTTGGGAGCCATCTATGAACCAAGATTCTTAAGGGTGATTCATGGTTTTCGCCTCGATCATTTATGTTATACCGCTTTCAAATAGATCAAACAAGAGTGGAGGGGGACCCCTTGGATAATGGAGTTTAACATTGCAAAATATTATGATGACACCATCTGTCATGAAAAGTTGGTGGATATGATGTTGACGATTATAGATGAGCAAAGATTCTTCGACACATTGCATAAGATGTTTAATGCTGAGATAGTAGGAGTAGATATTAAGGACCTAGGCATTTTACAAGGAAATACGCTTTCACTCTTATTGTGCAACATTTACCTTCACAAATAAAATGAAGAGATCCTGCACTTGAAGCTCCAGCCAAATAAGGGTTCAAGTCGAAAGAAACGGGAAATGAAAGTATACCAAAATATGACCCAATTAAACAAACAAAAATGTAGGAAGCTAGGAGGTAACTTGATTACTTTGGAAAGAAAAGAGAGACGTTAGTTTAAGCTGATTATGAAAGAAATAATAACCTCTGTAGACCAGAATGATCTAAACTATGTACGCCTTCACCATACATGCTATGCAGACAATTCTATCATTGTGTGGGCTTCAATTTCTGGCGAAGCATATAATAAAAATGTGACATCATTCTTTAAAGAAGACCTCCTTAGGTTTCATATTAAGTTTAATATAAAGAAAGCAAATTTAACCTATATAATCTCAAATAGGATCGATCTTTTTCTTAGGTCTGAAAATATTTACGATAAATCCCCCAAATGTGCCTACAATTAAGAGCAACGTTAAACATCGGTTCGATAAAGTCCGGAAAAGACTTAAATAAGGGCCAAGAAAAAAAAGATTTTGAGTTCATACATATTGCCAACCAAGTTATGATCGACAAGTTTTCCATTTTAAATCATAGAAGGAAAAAATTGACTGGATGGCTCAGTACTTGACCAAAAAAATATATCCTTGTGCAGGCATCATCATGACAAACTTTATGCAGACAAGATTACTTTGAGCCACACCCATGGTTTCAAGTTAAAAACATATACCAGATGGAGAATAAGGGGAGCCGTATGACGGGCAACTATCATGTACGGTTCTTTGAGAAGGAAATCAAACAAAAAAGGCTGATTTTCCTTACTTTCGAGTAAAATAATTGGTCTTCAATATCTGGAGACTTTGGGTCAAATTCATTTTTAGATTACTTTCTTTAGTGTGAATTTGACTTTCTTTCCTATGCATTTTTTAGGTCTTGTAGGTAGGCCATGCCACATTCTAGATTATCCAGATGCTTACGCTAGATGGAATGCCTTTAGTAGTTTCGGCTTGTATGTTTCTGTAATAGGAATTTTTTGTTTTTTGTAGTGGTTTTTCTTACTTTAACCAGTGAAAACAAGTGTGTTCCAAGTCCTTGGGCTGTTGAACAAAATTCAACAACACTTGAATGGATGGTCAAAAGCCCTCCAGCTTTTCATACATTTTTAGAACTTCCAACTATCAAAGAAAGCATTTAGACGTCTTAGTAGATGGTGCCACTTAAGCACTTACCCGTTCCGCCCTCTAAGGACCTGGTCCATCAAAGGGGCGGAGCCCTACCGCTGCTTCACCCCTGAAAGGTCATGGCAAAAAGATATTGGTTCAACAAAACATAAAAAAACTAATTATGTTATAAAAAATTTAATATATATAATCAATCTATCAATTAATTGGAATGTTATACTTAATTTGTGAAAAAAGAATTATGCCTCTTTTTTGAAAATGGGTCGTGGTGGTGTTATTTATATGTTCAATTTCTTAATATGGTAGGTAACACGTTCTACTATGCCCTTATATTAATAAATCTATGTTTCATTTTTATTATTACATCACTAAGTAAGACCTAATAACTTATTTATTTGCAAAAATACATCTATTTCTTGTAAATTGGAGGTTTAGGTATATATCTGTTTATGTTTTTTATTACTATTTCCGAATCTTGTCACGTCTTTTTTTAATATTATTG